>Ga0213820_1000009_pt1 | contig 308707 bp, 322 predicted proteins | sample MC6MC0910MG_FD_179889 | JGI IMG/M metagenome (GOLD analysis project Ga0213820, IMG submission 179889) | Enriched soil aggregate microbial communities from Iowa State University, Ames, United States - MC6-MC0910-MG | ecosystem: Environmental > Terrestrial > Soil > Unclassified | place: USA...
CCATGGTAATGTGTTATTATGACCTTAGTAAATTGTACTATTATTATATGAATAATGGTGAAATATGAACTAATAAAGGATGATGAAAATGAAACAAATCCAACAACTATTTCAAAGTGAAGATGGCAATAGCTTACAAAGAGAAAACTTCTTATCATTATTAGAGCAAATTGTTACGTCATTAGATCAATTAAAAGATCCAAATAAAACAATGCTTGGACCGATGAAAGAACGTTCTGCCACTTTCTATAAAGATCTTATGCAAGAAAATCAAGTGCCTACTACAGGAGTTGGCCTAGATCAAGTCGTGCAAGATTTAACACAATTAATGCAAGGACATCCTTACCATACACGTAATTTTGTAACGAATGTTTTACCTATGGCTAGTATTCCAGGTGTACTCGGCCAGTTTACAAATGCCCTACTGAACGGCAACAATTTATGGGATGTGTATGGACCTGCAGCAGCTGAGTGTGAAGTAAAAGTTGTGGCGATGATGTCAAAATTAGTTGGCTATGATTTTACAGAAAGCTTTGGCTATACAACTTGGGGTGGACAAGGGGCTGTGTTTAGTGGTTTACGTCTTGCTATCGCGAAACAATTCCCTCACGCAAAAGAAGAAGGTGTACCAAACAACTTATATTGCTTCGCCTCAGAAAATGCGCACTATAGCTTATTAAAATCTATTGAAGCAGTTGGCATCGGTAGCAACCACTTAATTCGTATAAAAGCGGGAAAAGACCAATCAATGGATGTAGCAGATTTAAGAAAACGTATGACGGAAGTTATTGAAAATGGCGGTATCCCTGTTTATATCGTAGCTACTACTGGTGCGACAGATCAATTTGCGATTGATGATGTGCAAGCAATTAAAGCAGTGGCAACAACACTTGAACAACAATACAATTTACAACCAATACATATCCATGCAGACTCTGCTTTAGGTGGTTTTTACGCATTTTTCAATGATTACGACTTTAAAGCAAATACGCTACAGTTCGAGGATGATGTATTACAAGGGCTGGAACATATTCATCAACGTATGCAACACCTTGCCATTGCCGATAGTCTTTGCTTTGATTTCCAAAAACTTGGTCAAACACCCTATTTAACGAGCTTATTTTTAATTAAAGAAGGCAAACATTTACAACTTTTAGATATCGACGACTTTGATACACCATATGTAGGCAATAGAGGCTATGGCTCTTATCATACAGGTTATACGTTAGAGTGTTCTCGAATGGGTAGCTCAATTGCTATTTATGCAGCTTTACAAGCGTTTGGTAAAGAAGGGTATCAACAAATATTAGCTAACTATGTCCGTGTTAATTTAGCATTCCGTGCCCAATTAGCTGAAAAATTACCAATGTTACAAGTTGTAAACGAAGCAAATATCGGACCAGTAACTGCCTTCCGCCTATATCCAACAGGCTTTAATTGGGCGTCCGAACAAGCAGGACATTACACACAAGATCAAATCGAGTATACAAATGGCTTAAATGCTTCTTTCTTTGAAATTTTAGGTGAAGGTCGAGATGAAGTATTTTTCGGTGATACGACGCGTGTCTGCACAGTTAGTACGAGTGACACAAAACAACAACTGCCAGTGGCCGCGGCTAAATTCTTCTCTATTTCACCTTATACGGAGAAAGAACACATTGCTAGTATGATTCATTTCTTACAACAGAAAGTAGCATTATTGGAGGATTTACAAGTTGAGACTGTTTACTAAACTCAAGAGCTCTTTACTCTATAAATATATTGCCAGTTTAACGATTCCAATCGTTATTATTTCGATTATTTTCAGCTTTATGTTATTTGCGGTTTCCAATAAAATCATCGATAATTTTGTTATTAAACAATTTGAGTCATCGTTAGAAGCGATTTCCACAAATATCTTTGATGATATAGACAAAAATAAAGTGAAAGCCGCAGATAACGGCCTTAATAGTCAGTATGACAAACTATTAAAACAACTAAATGGTACAATCAAAAAATTCGATATCGAAAATGCTTATATCCTTTCACGTGCCAATGGTAAAGAGCATATTGTGGCATTAAGTAATAGTGATAGTTATCAAGAAGACTACACATTTGATCCAAAAATGCATGCTGCATTAGATACCGGTCGTATGCAAATAAGTGATATTTATGAAGATGAATATGGTGTCCATAAATCTATTTTTATTCCCTTTAACAATACGGAAATTCTGTTCGGTATCGATATGGATGCATCCTTTATCTCCGTATTACAAACACAAATTATTTGGGTTTGTATCGTTATGAGCATTATCTTTGTATTATTTGGAGTGGTGATCGCATACTTCATTAGCAAAAGTATTATTAAGCCGATTAAAAAAATGACAGCTTATGTGGATAAGGTAGCCCAAGGCGATTTAGCTGTTGAGCCATTGCAAATCAAAGGGACGAATGAAATTGCGCAACTGTCAGATGGTATCCAAAATATGACGGCTGATTTACGCTCGCTTATCCAACAAATTGCGGAAAATGCCGAGCAAGTGGCCGCTATGTCAGAAGAATTAACAGCCAGCTCTGAGCAAACGAGCGCATCCATTCAACAAATTACATCTTCCATGCAAGAAGTGGCAGCAGGCTCAGAGAAACAAACTTCTTCTATCGAAGAGGTGGAAAGCCATATTTCAATGATTTCTACGAAGATGTCCGATGTTGTAGATAGCGTAAATGATGTTACAACGAAAGCATTTAGCGCGTCCACGATTGCAGAAAAAGGAAATACAACTATTCAAAGTGCAACAGAAAAAATGGCGATAACTTCCGAAGCAATTCACCATACAGCAGATGTTGTCAAACGCTTAAGCACTTATTCAAATGAAATTGGAGATATTGTATCTTTAATTAATGAAATTACAGACCAAACCAACTTACTTGCATTAAATGCCTCTATTGAAGCGGCACGTGCCGGTGAGCATGGCAAAGGATTTGCTGTTGTAGCGGAAGAGGTACGTAAATTAGCAGATCAATCACTTACTGCAACCAATAGTATTCGTACACGAATTGAAACGATTAAAGAAGAATCGTCCCAAGCAGTCAAATCGATGGCGATTAGCAGCAGTAACTTAGCAGAAAGTTCTACTACGTTTAACGCATCCGGTGAAGCATTTGGGGAAATCTATTCACATATTACAGAACTAACGCAAGAAATGAACCATGTGAACAGCATTATAACAAATATGAATCAAGGCGTTAGCGGCATCGCTAATTCCGTAGAGCAAGTGGGCGTCGTAGCCGTTCAAGCATCAGGAAATATTCAAAATGTCGCAGCGGCATCTGAAGAACAATCCGCAAGCATCGAAGAAATTACAGCGTCTTCAAATAATTTAGCGGAAATGGCTCAACAACTACGAAACATCATCCAAAAATTCACTATTTAAGTGCCATTTGAGTGCCAGGCACCGAAACAATTCAGAAACAATTCTGAATTGTTTCTAGGTACCAACGAACAGCAAGGCATGAAATAAATAAAGGATAGCTGACGTTTTAAACGTCAGCTATCCTTTTTAAATTAATGTTTTTACAACTTTAGAGATCATGGCCCCTTCTGCTTGACCATTTAATAATGGTTTTGCGATTTTCATCGCTTCCCCCATATTCATCCCTTTTGTAACGCCTGCTGCCACTAATTTATTCGCAATTTCCTCTTCGCTTAATTGTTTAGGCAAGAATGATTTTAAAAGCACTAATTTTGCTTCTTCTTTTTCAATTAAGTCGGCACGACCAGCATTTTGTGCCCCTTCTAAAGCTTGATTCGTTTGCTTTACTTCACGATTAATAATGGCAATTTCTTCATCAGGCGTCAACGTGTCACCCTTTTCTTTCTCCGCTAAATCTAATGCAGATTTAACCAGTGTTAGCACACCTTTTGCTAACACATCCTTTTCCTTCATTGCTGTTTTCAGTTGTTCAAATACTTCTGCTTTTAACATCAAGCTCGCTCCTTTGATTTTGATCACTAATTGTCAATGATACTAGCACAACATGACTTCAGAAACCATTTATTTTGCTTTCTTTAACATTCTTACATCGGTCTTTGTTTCTAAAATTTCAAGTGTTAACACTTCCATCTTTGTTTCCACTTTATCTATTTTATCACAAAGATTTTTTTCAACTTCGTAGATTTGTCTTTGTAATTTTTGCTCCACCGACTCAATTTTCTTTTCTAGTCTTGTTTCAACCGAACCTAGTCTTGTTTCAAGTGATTCGAGTCTTGTTTCTATCCCCTCGATTTTTTGTAGAATCTCTGTTTTCACGCCTTGTACTTGTGTAGAAAGCTCCAAAATGGCTTGAAGAATCGCATTTTGATTGATATCAGGATTCATTGTCAACTTCCTTTCTTAAAAATAATTTATTTAGCCAATCTTTGTGTTCACTTATATGCTACTAAGCTTGTGAGAGTATCACAAACTCCTCCACACTATTTTAGCTAGCATTTTTTATGAAGTCAAAACATCAAAACCTTACATTTGTCAAGAAATCATCTGCTAATTTCACTTCGTAAAAACGCATTGCCTTTAAATCGCCTCGATACGAAAATACACCTTGTTTAATAAGCGTTCTTAACCGATATTCAATCCATTCATCGCCTGTATATTGTTGCATATGGCCCATTACTTCACCAATTAATCGTGCAGACTTTTTATATTCCACCTTACCATCTTCTTCACACATGCGCTGCGCACATGCGATAATAAAGTCATCATCTCGATTTTCGTGCGCGCTGTGCAATAGCTTATTGCCCTTCCATGTGCGCAAAATATGGACATCGTCTGATAGCAAATAGCCCCCTTCTTGACTTAATACTTGTCTTGTTTCGTACGTTAAATGATGCATTCCATCCAGTTCATAAAAATAAAGGAGGTTTTCCGCATTTACTTCGCCTGAAGTTCGTGGATAGTCTTCTAATTGTGGGTGCATACGTTGCTCATGAAAAGCCATAAACGTATCGATTACTCGCACTGTATTGCCTTTGCCTTCTAGCAATGCTAGTACAAGGCGCAAGCCCGTTTGCTCAGAGGCATTTTGACAAGTCCAAATCACAATTTGTTGCTCTGGTGTAAGATTGCTTATTTTTCGGATACCAGTTAGCATTTGTGTTGCATAATGTTCTAGTCCATCGTCTTCCACATTATAGCGTTGGCGAAACCACGCAAGTCGCGCTTCAACACCTGATGCTGTTTGGATAGCTTTTAAGGGCCCAATGGACAAATTATGAGGCAAAACAATCACCTCTTCTGTCTTTCCATAATCCGTATCTTTAAATGCCGCTTTTAAACTACCAGCAGGTGAATCGCCAATGACAATATGAATTGTTCGCGCATCCATATGTTCCTCTGTTTCTTGCAAAATAAGTCGTTGTAATTTTTCACTTGACTTGTCATTCAGTAAAGCTAAGAACAGCATGGATTTTGCTTCCGCTTCACTCAGATTATGTATCGCTCGTTTCAAACGATTGACATTTTCCAACATGCCTACTCCTCCTTCTCACCCTTTGCATTTAGCCAATAGATAATACCAATAATAGCTCCACCAATTATATTGCCAATTGTAACGGGCACTAAATTGGCTACTGCACCGGCTAGCGATACAAGCTCACCATGTGGAATAAAAAGCGCAAGGCTAAACAATGTCATATTGGCAACGCTATGCTCAAATCCCGATGTAATAAAAGGAAATATACAACAGAAAATCATGACTAGTTTTGCAATTTCTGTTTTTAATTTATATGTACACCAAACGGCTAAACAAACAAGTAAATTACATAAAATACCCCGACAAAGCAGCGCAACAAAACCTGCAGACATTTTAGACGCCGCAATTTTTTCGATATATGTAGCGGTATCCCCGACAGCAAGTCCAGCATAGAAAAACAACGTCGCACCAAGTAAGGAGCCAAAAAAATTACCGATATAGCTAAACGACCAAATCGCGGCCATTTCAAATGGGGACGATGTTTTCTCTAATGTACTTACTGTTAAAACAAAATTATCGCCTGTAAATAAATTGGCGCCAGCCATCATGACCATACTGAGTGCTACACCAAATGCTAACCCTTGTACAACTTTCATACTTGGGACACCAACAGGATCCAATAAGCCCCCAATTGTGACAATCAACAACATGCCAAAGCCAATAAAAAGCCCACCCGCAATGGCCTGGATTAAATAGTTGATCGGTCTTTTTTTCATCATCGTTATTTTTGTATTAGCTGTCGCACATACGATAGCAATTGTCTCTTTCACTATGCTCATCCCCCAACTATACATGACTACTGTAATCATATCGCATTTTATCGTTTTCCAAAATTATCAATGTGAAGATTTACGGTCTATTTTCCGTATTCCAAACTCCAGCACAAAAATACAAAAAAGTGTTAGATTGACTGCCATCAATTTAACACTTTTGACTGTATACTTTGCTCATTACGTTTGGAAGGTTCTCCGGCGATCTGTGGGCTTCTATCAACGATTGATTACTCATAAAATCACATCATCCCTGGCGCATCAGAATCTCGTTCTGTAAATACAAACTGACGATTTTTATCGCTGGAAAATAGTAAAATCCCCATTACCATTTATACATAGTTGCAACTGATGATTAACTTCGATAACAATAGGGCTCACCATTGCTTTTTTAGTGGAGAAATACCAAATACGTTCACTCGGACCGATTAATATATGCACGCCATCTTCCTCATTCCCCATAAATGTAAGCGCATCAGTACGAATTTCTTCATCCTTTAATGGCGTAATGCCATAGTCCTTTAAACAATCCGCCACTGACAGAATTGCATCCGTTGTTAAATTCATTTCGCCAATATTCAAGACATGGTCGATTGAAAATATATCGGTATTCACTTTTGGATTTATTCTCTGTCTTGCAATCAATTCTACTACATTATCCTCTGGATCATAAAAATAGCAGGAATAGGCATCTAACGTTTTAAAATATACCACATCCTGCTCCTCTTCGTTTAGTAGTCCTACCCGCTCTTGCGCCCAATCTTTCGCTTGCTGAAATAAATTACTCGGTATATTGAGCGCAAAATGATATTGCTTTTCAACGGAAGAATCAATACACTCAAAACGAATAACGCTTTCCCCTGCAGCCATTTGAAAAAAATGCTCCGCTTCTTCTAATAATGTAAACCCAAGCGTGCCACAGTAAAAATCCTTCATTTTATGTACATCATGTGCGTAAAGCTTTACTTTCGAAATTTGCATTGAACCGTCATCCCCTTTGCATTTACTGTACTAAATAAATCCATCATGAACCTCATGCAAAAGAATGAACATTTCGAAAATAAAAAAATACATTTCGTTCCCTATAACGGTTGACGATCCCCTCTACTATTTGGTTGTGATATGACTAAAAATTCTACATCTGCCAGTGAATCATTGCGCATTTGATGCGGCTGAAACGCTGGTATTTCAATACCTTCATTCGCTTGTAGTACAATCCGTTGTCCTTCTATCTCCATTGTCGCCGTACCTGATAGCACAAAAAAGAACTGTTGTGCTTGCTGATGATAATGACAAACTTCCGCTGAATTGGCAGGCATTCGTTCATGAATAACACTTAAATTTTTATTTTTCACTAAATGCCACCCATCACATTGATTTCCCCACTGATAATGCTCGGCATATTCTTTACTAATTTTCAACTACAACACCTCATTCACGCCTATTTTACGTAATCCATTATTTAACTTTTATTTTTTCCACTGTTGCCACATACATCAATTCATTATGCATTTTAATATATTGATCCTTCGTTTCCTTAAAATAACCTTCACTTTTCAAATATGCTTTTAGCTCAGATTTTTTCTCAAAAACTTTTTCTTCATTCGTCTCGTCACATTGTGGATCATCTGATTTTTTCGCAATAACCATCATATAAAATTTCGTCATCCATGTCCCTCCTATTTCCATACTTTATCTAATTGACTTGCATAGAAATGAATCGCCTTTTGATAACTAAGTATTTCAGCATCCGTTGTCGTATCTGCTAGGCATTTTAATAACAGTTCCATCGCTTTATGATGTTGATGTAAATTATATAATGTCATTGCATAGAATACTTGCAATGCTCTGTTTGTTGGAAATAATGCGATTCCTTGTAAAAATATCTGTTCCGATTTTTCATATTCACCTAACGTTCGATATGTACTGCCTAGGCCCAAGAATGCTCCTTCTAAATCGGCTCCTGATAACCCTTGCTTAATGGCCTTTTCATAGTAGGGAACTGCTTTTAATTCTTCACCTAAAACATCAAAGCTCCATGCGCATTGGTAATGAACGACTGCATCATTAGGATATTGCTCAATCATTTTTAAAAGTAATTGATTGGATGCTTGCTTCTTATTTTCTGTTCGTAATTGAATGGCTCTTGCTAGTTGTTGTTCATACATTGTTAGTAGCTCCTTTTCTAGTGCATAACAAATTAAATAGTACACTTTAATAAACTTCTGAACGACTTCGCACATTGACGTAGACGGTTCAACTTCCTATTTTTAAGAATACACCAGATGTAATATCAACATATAATAATTTCCAATTTTTATTTTTTTCAGCAATAAAAAAAAGACCAGCTTCACACGATTTTGTGCAACTGGCCATTGTAATATCTTTGTTTAATATGTTGTCTTTTTACTTTGTCTAATCTGATAGACGACACCAGTAATTAAATATGCAATCGCAAGGAAGTTGATTGGATTAAAAATAAGCCAAATCAAATTGATCTCTAGCGCAATTTGTATGAAAATTGTTAAAATCCACATGACAAAACTACTCAATATCATTGGTATACTAAACCAATCACGCATTTCCAAAAGTTATCACCCCATCACTTAAAACATGAAGCTAGAGCGCAAAACTAAATGTTCATCCATCTTGTTCATTGCGTTGTCTTTTTACTTTGTTTAATCTGATAAACAACTCCAAAAATCAAATTAAGTAGAAAAAGTGGATTTAACGGATTGAGGAGTACGTCTTTTACTTCACTACCCAATGCCAACTGTAAAAAGCTCCATAAGATCCAAATAACGATTAGACTTATTATCATCGGTATACTAAAGAAATCACGTAATTCCACTATTCATCACCCCGTTAATCAAAACAAAATGTAGCAGCACCTGTCATTCCGCCTTTTACAGAACCATGATTATCATTTCCTGTATCCTTTTTACCTATCAAGATTTAGACTCATGATCTAACTTTTTGCATTCTTTGTAATCTTTATAGCTCAAAGGAATAGAAATAATGACTAACAAAGCAGCAAGAAAATTAATGACAGTTTTAGTATTTGAAGATATAGATAAATAGGCAGCAAAACTGCTTATACTGACTGGTAAAATCACTAAATAATGATATGGTCTTATTCTCATATCAACATGCCCCCTTTAGAGAGAATCTATCTTCTTCAATGCTTGTAGATAGGCTAATTCTTCATGAAGTTCATTTTTTACTTATTAAACCAACATCAAATAGCTATAGCCTATAGCTAAACCCCTCGACTTTAACTTACGTAAAAAATTATGATCTAGTAACTATTACCTTTATTTATTTGCTACAAGAACATTTAAAAAAACCACCCAAAAATAGAGTGGCCTTTATCCTAACTTATTTAACTATGACGCCTCTTGCTTGACGTATCCGCCCAATCATCCATTGCGCTAGAATGAGATTCGGTACCCAACAGAGCCAAGAAATAATTGGATAGCTAATTATAAAGTTGTCAAATCCAAACGAAACAGTAAATAACAATAGCCAAATTCTCAATGTGACAGCAGCGAAAGTTAATGAATAATTACGTATCATCCATTTTTGATGTTCATCAATATTGCGAGCTTTTATTTGAACAAGCGCTTGATAACCCGTTATCATCCACAATATAGCTAATGCGCTAAAACCAAGTTGTGCTACAAGTCCGCCTGTGGCATAAAGGGCTAAATAAAGCCCTGACACACTGCCAAATAGTATACCTAGCATATAGAACTTCCCTAACATTCGATGCCGTTTCCTATTGTTTTCTCTAAACTTTGAGCTTAGTGTAAAGGGACCTATACCTAATGCCATCACACTAAAGACAATATGCATATAAAGCATCGCATACCAAAGCGAATTCAATGTATCGATAAACAGCAGTTTCAATTGAACAAAGCCTGCTTGATGAGCATCCATTATTAAATATTGAACAATCGCATAGCCAGCGATAGAAATCGCTAAGCAACTAAATAGTAGCCACGTTTTTTTATTCATCTCATGGTCCCCTAAAAATTATTCCATACCCATTTTCCTTTGTTCTTACTGTACCATTCGATGTTAAAGATTTGTTTTTCCACTTTATAAGTGGTTAAAAAATGTCAATAAGAGGCGTATTATCATACATAACTTGCCTTGGTTCATTCCAAGCAAATCGGAATTAAGCTTGCTCTTTACATATCATTAACAAATTACCATCCAGATCTTTTATAACAAAATAAAAATCATCTTCTATCCCTGTTACAAGTTCCACTTGATTATCGATCATAAAATGATAGGATGCATCAATATCATTCGTTATAAACTGAATAAAAGGTGCTTGATAAGTTGGTATATCCTTATCTTCCTTTCTCCATTTTGGCATTGTATCTAAAATCAAACTAGCTGAGCCCTTCATCGGTGCTGTATAAATATGCCCAAAATATATTTCGCCATTTTCTAAACCGAGTATTTTATTGTACCATTGCCTTGCTTTTTCAAGATCACGGACCGGCACAAATACACCGCCAATTTGGTTTTTTATCGGTGTTTTTTTTAGTGGTTGATTCACAATTCCATTCCTCCCCTATTGATGAATACAACTATTCATTTCGCCATTTTCAGCTATTCCCCTCTTTTATGGATTAGACAATGAAAAAGTAACGCGAAAAACCCAGGCTCAAACAATTGAGTCCTGGCAATATGATGTCTAGCATTTTTCTTATAAATTTTTGATTTATTAGCTATTTTTTAGTGAAAAGTTGTTGAAATAATCGAGGATAATTTTTGGAATCAGTTAAATAATAGATGAAGGAGGTGTCGAAATGAAAAGAGATAAAAAGGATACAGAATTTGCAACAGATATGCCAACAAAACAAACAAAAATTAAAAAAACTAATGAGCGTGGCGGACATACCGAAACCCCTCGCCCACGCGATGAAGAAGACCTTATCATGAATGAGAAAAAAGGGAAGTCCACTTCATTATAAAATAAGTTGATTTTACGCTTTTCTATTTTGACCACTTATTTGAAGTGGTCTTTTTTCTGACTTAGGTTGCTGTAATCGTAAAGCCTAAAATATCTTATTTTTTAATTCCACTTCATTTTCTCCGCTTTCGGAATAAAAATACGCATATCCTGCTCAAAAAAGAATAGGACATAGCAGTTCAGCAATGACTGAAGACCACTATGTCCTTTTAACTCACAAGAAGGTAGAGGTGCTGCCAATATTGGTAGCACCTCTACCTAAAGGATATAAAATTATTTGTTTACAACCTTTTTACTTCGAATCATCCATCTTCAGTACAGCCATGAATGCCTCTTGACGCAAGGCTAGATTATAATAGATTTTTTCATATCTTTTTCTATCCGACAAACCTTTTATTTTCAAGGGTTTGTCGGTTTATTTTTACCGTATTGTATTTTTCTTTATCTCCTAGTGTGTCCTTATTATTCTTTGAACACGGTGGCATGGAGGTGGCAAAAAACATTAAGACCACCCATCTCGGAGTGGTCTTTTTATGTTTTAATCAATTAAAAATACAACTATTCTTCACAATCATTTTATCCGTATAAATTAATAAAATAATCTAAGTAAATTATTTTTTATCATTAATAATTTCAACAATATCTCTCAATAATTTATTTAAGTCATTCTTATGTCCCAATAACCTATTCATTTCTCCGTCAATCGAATCTTGAGTAGCCCAACGAATGGTTCTTCCTATTTTATGCAGTTCCGGTGTTCGAAAACGTTGTTCAAAATTATCAACTGTATGTAAAACGTCCCAGATTTTCTTTGTGGCAGGATTTTTTGCATCACTAAAATTTTTTATAAAGAAAGAACGTACTTTAGTTGCAGCAAATGTTTTATCAAACATTTCCGGTGATTCTAAAAGAACTGCTAACCCCATTAATTTTTCCCAAAGTGCACGAATTCTAATAATTGCATTGTTAATATACATATAACGCTTAAACCTTGAAACAGAGTCCTTTTGCGTACTACTTGCTAATTGGAACATATCATAATCTATTGCAAACCATATTGTCTTAATATCAACAAGCATACCAATTAATTTGTGCTCATATTCCTCTGCTATGTTTATGTTATCAAACAAATCATTTATATTGAATTCTTTAAATGGAACAATCAACCCAATCGAGTCACTAAATTCATCACACATTCTGTCTATATCTTCTAAATTAATATTATCTTTTTTACTAACTAATGTGGAGTCCACTTCTGAAACCAACCGTAAATGTGCATCCTTTAATAAATCTAACAATTCTTGATCATCTTGATTACAAATTTTTAATTGTTTGTTCGACAAGATACCAGTTTTACCTTCTATTATTACTGGTATTGTGAGATTTTCAGGCAACCAGCCTTCCACATCCTCTATAGATACACCGTCTATTTTCACAACTTCTGCCATGTGTTCTCTGTCGCCAGAAAATTTTATTTGTTTTTTTTGCAAATTCTTTTTAAAATCGGATAATCCCGCAAAACCAAAACCAGATTCGAGTAACACCTTATTTGAAAATATTAGTGAAATATTCATTGTTTCTAATCTCCTTTATATCAAATGAATTGCTGAGAAAAATACCACTAATGTTAAGTATTATTCATCATTAATTAAATAATACATCATTTTACATTTATCTAGTTAACTATTCCCAATCACCACTCCAACCAATTATCTATTGATGGTCTACTAGAACCACATTGTGGAAGGCAATCACGTTCATTTAGCCAGTTATAAAACGGTACTGGCCGTTCTTTATAAGGAGTTTCTTCTATAGATAGCGAATCGTTCATCTTATTGCTTAGACGCTCTGTAGCTTTGTTAAAAGCACCTACAAACACAGCGCGTAATGTACTAGCTACAGTCAAAGTACCTTCTTTAATATCCATTGCAATCTTGAATAGAACATTTTTGGCTTTAATGAAGTCAGGTGCATTTTGAACCTGTGCAGCTAATACAACCTTGTGTAATTCATCTTTCAAGTTATCAGCCAATGGCAAGCTATTCATGAAATCAAATAGCATCACCTGGTACTCGTTCATGTATTCTTTTTTCTTTTCAGCTTGCAAAGCCAATTCATTACCAAGACTCATAATATTATTTGCTTGTTTAGAACTTAAAAGATTAAAAGAGTTTAAAGATAGGTTTTCAGACTGTGGGCGGCAAACCACGTCATTACTGCTTTCATCGGCTATCACTCGTTGGGACACGCTCGATGGGACATACGGTAGAATGCGATAAATACTTGCCCCTTTGATGCCGTTTAATTTGCTTTGCGCTACCTTTTCTACAATGCCTAATTCCACTAATTTCTTAACACTTCGATAAACCGTCTTTGTACTGATCTCCAATGCATCAGCAATTGTTGAAGCCTTTAAATGGCATGCTCCTGTATGTTCTAAGCTGTGACTAGCCAGTTTGTAAACGATAGCTCGTTCTGATTCTGTTAGGTCGTAATAGTGAACTGCCATGTGGTCCTCCACACTCTTATCCATATCTGCTACTGAATCGAATGTTGTGTATTGTGCTAAGTATTCGAATGCCATTTTTGTTTCACCTCATTCCTATACCAATATTCGTATATACGTTTATTTAGATACATCATAATATACGCATATTCGTATAGTCAATACCTTTTAATAAAATTTATTCGATATTGCGTATAAACGTATATTCTGATATATTTTAGATATGGATTAATTGATGAAAGGTGGTTTAACATGCGGATAAAACTAAAAGAAGTAATGGATGAAAGAGGACTTACACAATCAAAATTGGCTGAAATGACAGGAATTCGCCAAGCAGCTATCAGTGAAATTGTTAATAATCGTAGAGATACAATTAACAAAGCGCATTTAGAAACCATTTGTAAGACCTTAGAAATAACAAGCTTTGACGATATATTGGAATGGGACTAACAGATAACTAATTAAAGTTGTCTGTTTTTTTATGTATACAATTCATGGGGAATTTCCTAAAATGGTAATAATGAGGGAGGTTATACAATGAAGAAGATGTTTTACATAGGGGCACTGTCAGCCATGTTGCTAACAGCATGTGGAGAAGATGAGGCTGCACCTATAGAAGAAGCCCCTGCAAGCGATCAAGCAGAAGCTAAAGAACAACCCGTTACAGCTGAAACATCCCAAGAAGACCAAGATACACAATTAAAAGAAGAAGCTATAGCAATTGGATTTGTTGAAGCGAACGGTGGGGAAATTGCGAAGGACACTAAAGTAAAAATTAAAGGGAAAATCACTAATATTACAGATGATGGAATGAAATTCACTTTAACAACTACAGAAGGTGATGGTTATGGAATGTATAGCATCATTAATGTTGTTTTAAAGGAAATTAGTTTAGATGAAGAGATAACTATTTACGGGCGTTATAACGGGAAAGATGATTTAGGTTTTCCTACCATTGCTGCATCAATCATAGAATAAGTCACTCACTCGAGTGGCTTTTTTATTATGCAAATTTTTAACATAATACAGAAATAAAACATCAAAATCTGTTGACGTTAGTAAATAGATGTAGTATAATAAGAATATAGAAAGGAGGTGAACAAAGTGGATTATGATAAGGTTCTAGCTTACCTAGTAGCTATCGCAACAATCGCAAACTTACTTACAAGTTCAGCGAAAAACATAAGCGATATGAAAAGTAAGAAAAAAGAAAAGCGACGCACTCCCGCAAAGAAGAAACGTCGCAAATAGCTAGTAGAAGGAGGTTAGCCCCTCCTTCCCTATAATCTTATCACATCCTAATCATTATGAAAAACATCGGATATGTTATTGCTTTAGCATTTGCCTTGTACATTTTGACTGATATGGTTAACTGGAAAGACCCCAAGTTTTTTGATTACTCAATGATAGTCATTTACTCACTATGCTTAATTTTAGTAAGTTTTAATATCGTTTTATTCTTTAGAAAGAAAAGAGGTTAATGCATTGACTGAATACAAAGCAGCTAATAAAGAAGAATTTATTAAATTGGTTCAATCTGAAATATTAAATACAACAGAAGTATTAGAGGAACTACAGATATCTCGCCAGGCATTAAATTCACTTGTTAAACGAGGCAAGATAGTTCCTGTAAAAGAACTAAGTCGCGATCGATTATTCTTAAAAGAAGATATTAAAAGTCGAAAAAATGTAGCTAAAGGGCTTCAATCAAAGTATAGACCCTATGATGAATAAACAAAAAAGACCAGGTACTCACTTAATGATGAGCGCCTGGTTATTTGTTTATGTGATTTAGTAGCAACGCTTCAACATCATACTTTAATGTGTGTTGCGCATATTTTAATACCTCATCTTCCCCAGCTGTCGTTATGGTAATATCACTAAAATATTCGTCTGTCTTTTCCCATTTTACTATGCTTATCTTTTGCTTTTTCAACACTCTTTTGAGGTTGTAATAATCATTATGCATTGCCTTTAATAACCCATCCAAAATAGGTAGATATACAGCTTTCATCTTCAAAGTTTCAATCACTTTGTAATCACGCTGTACGGATTGGATAGCTAATTCTAAAATGATAAATTGGTGTAATTGCCTGCGCTGTTCCATATTAATCATATGACGTTACGCTCACTTTGAGGGACTGGAACAACTGCCAAAACGTTGTTGATAGTAAAAGTACGCTTCGCTTGTCGAGTAAAGCAGAATGCTTGAAATGAATCACCGATAACCTTAATGAGTTTTACTCGCCTTTTTGTAATCTCACCACTTTTGGACACATACATCATGTTTACTATTTGATTGCGTTGCATAGCTTTTACCAGTTGTTCTCTCATCACTTTACACTCCTTCAATAAGAACATTTGTTTGTATTTATATTATACGCACATTCGTTCTATTTTAAAAGTGTGATTTTTTGAGAAAAAAAAAGACCAGGCTCACTGTGAAGTGATAGCCTGGTTCTTATAGTATGTGTGTCTACTATAATTGTATTGATAGAACACTGATTATAAGGTATATAATACACCTTATAATCAGTGTTCTACAAAGAGCCCCAAAACGTTGATTTAAATATTCTAAACTAATGTATGGATCAGTAAAGGATAAAGTGGTCTGAGATATTTTATAGACTAATTCTATATATCAAACTAAAAAAATACTGTATGTAATCCAAATAGATCACATACAGTATTTCTTATATTGAGACAAGTAATGAAAACACTATTACACCAGCAATAACTAATCCTAAAATAGTGGGTATAATTTTAGATTTAAGAATAAAATCACCTCTTTATTGTGGCTCTATATCATAGACCATAGCCCAAGTCATATCAACTATTATTCCAGTATTGCGTGAATTATTTGCAGATACACGTGATGCGTATAGTGAACAATATGCTGTTGTACCTATACTAGCCCAACCCATTCCTGGAATCCAAAATCCTAGAAGACCAGCTCCCGCAGCTCCCGCAGCTACACTATATAAATCAGCTGAAAATTTATTGGCATCGCAAGAATCAAATTTCCTACTTTTCCCCCACCAGTACTCTACAGCGGGTTTTGTTACTCCATTACAATTGCCTAATAAAGATACCCCACCGTTCGGTGAGTATGTATTGTAATCAGATTCTAAATTAGTGATTTCTAAACTTTTATTAGCTTTTAATGTACCTTCTTCTATTTCTAAATTAAGTGAATCGAAATATTTTTGCTGACCCTCTAATAGCGCTAAGCTAACACCATCTTTAACAGCACTCGTTGTATCTAAAATAAATAAACCTTCATTATTGACAGATACATATTTCTCCAAAGACATTATGTCTTCAAAAGTAAATTCACCTTCAATATTTTTTGTTTGAATAGTTGATTCAACATTATTCTCTGCTGCAAATGCGCGAGAACCTGAAAAAGAAAACATAGAAAAGATTAAAGCTAACGATAACATGAAACTAAAAGATTTCTTCATTCAACATCACTCTCCTTTTTTTTACAGTTTACCATAACAAGGAATTTCAAACTACTACTTTTTAAAAAATAGTACTATTTTACTTATTTTTAAATAACTCACAACAGATAAACTTACTCATAAATTTATATTTTTTTCTAAAATCTATTTTACCTAAATTAGTTTTTAATTAAGAGCAAAAAGTAACTAAATGTTATTATAATAGATTCAATAGACCCGCTAATAAAAAAATACCGATAAATCTTTACCTTAAACTGAATATTACGAGGTGTAAATAACTAACACAAGAAAAGCCGAAAAACGTTGATTTAACAACATTCTCGGCTTTTTTTTAGGGATACTCTTTTGTCAATTTTATATAGATTAATCATTAAATTAGTTTCGAATAAATAACCATCGTTAAAGGAATTGATGTAATCATAATGCAAAATAAAACAATTAAAACTTGCATGGCACTTATACTTAAAGTAATTGGCCCTAGTGTTCCAGTCAATAAAAACAGTATTAGGAACGCCCCGAATAATACAAAATAATTTACGGTCATACTCTTACCTATAATTTCTTTTGTACGCTCATCTCTAGGAAATAAATGAGGTGACAAATAAGACATCATTAATGCACTTGTACCTATGAAAAAACAAATAATACCCTCTGGAAATTGCTGATTTTCAATGTATGGGTAATTTATATAAATACCTAGTGGAATCATTATAATACCCAAAAATAGGTATGCTAGTTGATTTTCACGTGCTTTTTTCATTCAAATTCCCCCTCATAAATAAATATATCTTCAATCTTGCAGTGGAACATTTCTGCTAATTTAAAAGCTAAAATAATAGACGGGTTATATTTTTCTTTTTCAAGTGAAATAATCGTTTGTCTAGAAACAGAAAGCTTTTCTGCCAACTCGTCCTGAGTCATATTGCGTTGGACTCGTAAAATCTTAATATTATTTTTAATAGTAACCCCCCCAATATGTAAAGTTTATTTTACTTTTAGTTAAGCTTACTTTACTTTCGTTCGAAAAGCAAGGCCCAAAAGAGGCTTTTGGGTACATTTTTTCCTTACCGTTATAAATCCCCATTTTTCTGACTATACCTCTTAATAATGAATACTTCCAATTCCTTAATACCAATAAAAAAGCCCAGACTCAAATTAAATGAATCTGGGCTTTACCGTTTATTGATTTTCTCGTCGTTGTTGAATCGTAATATACAAACCAATCAAACGATCAGTTGTCATGATTCCACTTTGTAAATCCTTCAAGTGTGAATCTTGAATAATACCGTCCTTTACCGCCTGAGCAATAAAGTTTTCTGTTTCAGTTTTCATAGCTGGTGAACCTGGATTCCAATTTGTATTTGCCACAATAGTTTCCTCCTTTTTGTCTTCCACAATTAATTGGACTTTCATTTTGCTGTTACTTGGTACAATTACTTGCCCTTCTAATTTGTAGCCTTTTGGCATTAACCAAGTTGGTTTAACTTGAAAATGAGGACGATCAATAGCGTTTGTCCAAGTGCCGCCCCATTCGATTCCTAGCTTTTTCGCAATAGCTCCTACTCGATTTAATGTAACGACATCATACAATGATTGTGGAGGGCCAACTGCGATATCCCACGCTAATCGTGATTTATGATTGCTATCTAATGTCCAGGTTACAATTTGCCCTGGTCGCGTTCTACCTTGTGCATAGAGGTACTTTTGCCGTTCTTGTGAGCGATATGTTTCAGTGATGAAGATGTTCTTAATGCCTGCTTTGTAACACTCCTGGAATAGTAATCGACATGCTGTTTGTGCTGCAGGTAATAGTTCGGCTAAATCTCGGCATGTAGTTGTTACACTTGTCATTGCTTTTCACCTTCCTTCAATTCACTATCAACATTCTTACCAGCTAATTCATCTAGAATTTCAGTACCAAAGCTTTCTTTCTGTTCCTTCTCACCCTCAATGACCTTTAACTTTTCAGCAAGGTTTGTTGGTACTAGAACACCTAATTCTGCCATGTTTTCAGTTATGGACAATGCTTCATTGGCGATGTAAAACAGTACAGTCGCAAAAGTTAATGTGCCATTTAAAGCTAATACTTGGTCAACAATGTTTGCTGTGATAATTACGATTAAAACTAACAATTTACGTGCATAACCAAAGAGGCTTTTACGACTCCATAAGTTACCGTTTTTTGTTGCCTTGAAAAGTCCTGTAATGATGTCTAATCCCATTAATAAAAGTAATAGGTGTAGAAATTTAACTCCGCCAAATAAATATAAATGTGCTACTTCTAAGTACTGCAAATTCATTCCTCCCATAAGCTCACGCTCCTTGTTTTTTGCATAATAAAAGCCCTCCACAATTATCTGTGGAAGGCATAAAATCAAATATATTTTTGAAAATATTTAAGCTCTTCATTTAACGTATCAATTGCCTTTAGAACATTTTTAAAATGTCCGTTTTCACGCAAGGCAACATATTTATCTTTTGTAATATGCTTTAATTCTAAAATAGCACTACCTAAATTGCAGTCAAGCTCATTAATTTCATCTAGTTCATCTTTCGTCATGAAATCACCTCGTTTTTGGCATAAAAAATAACGCTAAGCCTGTGCTTGCGTTTTCTGTTCATCCATTATTGTAAGAAGACCTGTATACTCTACATCTTCCAATTGATTATTTGCATAAAAGACATTTACTTTATTCAACATTGACTCATACTCATAACGCTTACGATCAATTAAATACTTACATAGTTCATATACTGACATTTTATATTCCTCCTAATCCTAGTTCTGCTCTTGATACCAAATACTCGGTGTTAAGTAATATTTGCGCTTGCATTTCTTCTACTGATAATTCAGGTGGTTTATTTTCTGTTGGTGGTTCTGTAGGCGGTTCAATCACAGGTGGATCAGTTACTTCATGATATGGTTCATAAAATAGTTCACCCTTTTTGTGATTAATTCGAAGCTGACCATTTCCTTCTGGAATACTATCTGTGACAAACACATCTTCTCGCTTGTCTTCTGGCACTTGTTCTAATGACAGATAGATTGAAAGTTCTCCGTTTTCTTGTTCTACTAGATATAGTGTCATTCTCCTACCCCCTGATAATACAATAGATCGTACTTGTTCTCGATAAATAGTGGGCCTTTACCAGCAACCAAATATAACCATTCATTTATGTCGAAAGGTTCAGTTTGGAAGAAGGTTTTCCATCCACCTATTCGAAACTGAATTGCTGAACCAAGCGTAGCGATACTTGTGAACGCCTTCGTTGTTAAATCTAATGTTTGGAGAGTTGTGTTGTTATGAAGATATATCTCGTTTCCTATTTTACATATTGGAACTATGGATGAAGCTATAGTCGGTATTGTGACTGTCAATGTAGAGACATCAACTACCGTCATCTTATCTCCGATATATAAAAGATTTCCTTCATTGAACATATACCAATAATTTATGTTATTTGGCCCAATAGGCATTGTACTAGCAGTGTAGCTGATGTAAGTTAATAAGCCAGTAACAGGATTGTATGCAAATTTAACAATTCGGATATTAGCGCCATCGCCTATCATAAAGTACATATTGTCATCAATTCGATAAGGCCCTATGCACACATTATTTTGAGCACCCCAAGGTGTTAAAGTTAGGAGTTTTTGAATCCCGTTTCCAGTTTCTTTATCGAATACAAATATGTTAGCACTGTAAGCACCACCATTATTTATGTTACCTTCAACTGAAATTATTATATGCTTCTCTGTTATTAGAAACGATGAAATGCTGTAAAAATAAGGGATTGTAGGTTCGATGTACTCTGTAAGCCGTATTTTAGTATAGGTTTGGAACGCAAATTTATTTACCTTTATAATATCACGATGAGTATTAGCCACTGTAGTAGGTGAAAAATTCACATTTCTAAGAAAATATACGTTATCAGCATCGAACTGAATTTTACCATCGAGATACGATTTGGAAGCGTTAGTGAATCCAACATTATCTGTAGCATCAATCGTCTGAAAAGTGATGACTTTTCTTGTTACTGGATCAATAGTAAGTTTACCCATAGTTGTGCCATTGCACCAAAAAATCGCCTGTGCATCAGAATCGTATTTCCACAAAACGCCTGAGCTGGTAGGTGGTTTGTTGTAGATTATGTCCAGTAACAAACCATCAAACACGTACCCTCTTAACATCTTAGCAGCGTATCGTTTACCATTTAGGTCTGATATATAACCAGTCCCTTGATCCACACGTCCTAACATTTCAAGAACATCTGCAACTTGTTCATAGGATGATAAGTTTATGTCACCCTTTTTAAGTGGATTGGTTATGCCTGCGTACACAAATGCAGGTGTGTCTAAATCTGGATTACGCTTAAGACCCCATAAGTAGTTTTCATTATCCCCTGTATCAAGATACACATGAGGCATTGCTGCGTCTTTATGATCGTCTATCTGGTTTTGTAAATTACCAGCAGCATTGGTATCTAAAATATCCTTGATAGTAGCAAACCAAGTATCAAAATCATTTTTCTTGCCATTGAGCCACGTATAATATAGTTGTTCCTCTGCTTGTCTCCAAGCTTCAAAACCTTTCTCCTGTGCGTCAATCCAATTTTCTAATGCAGTAGTTACATTAGTTTGCCATGCTAAAAATTCAGATGCTTTCGTTACTGAATAATCATTAAACCATTGTTGATATTGATTGAAGATAGTTGTTGTATCAACTTGGTCAACAACGCCATGCATTAGACCACATAGATTATTGTTTAATCGTGTATCTGTTATTGCAGCTTGGTTTACTGTTAAAGCACCTTTAGCAACATAAACATCTGCTAGGGCTAACTCATATGCATCTGCATCCCGCTTTAATGTCGGTGCGATAGGTGAAGCTGATAACGTACCTTTCTTGACCTCTACACTCATCTTGCGTTGAATAAAGTCTAATCGAATGACAATACGATCAATGCGGTTAAGTGTTGCATCCCCAACTGCAAGAGGTAAATTATAGTCCTCATCATTAATCAAGTAGAAGCCATTTACCCATGCTTTACCTGGGCGAACAATTACACTCATCGAATCTCCATTTGCTCGAATCTGTAAACAGTCCGAAGGTTTTACGAAAATACCGTTTCCGATAAACGTTGCAAAATACTGTGCAAAATCTTCTGCCTTATATCGTCTATCCCCATTAATGGAGTTAAACATTCCAAATTTCATCATTACTACTTCACCATCCTTTTAATTGCCTGTGGAAGGGTAGGTACTGATTTACCAACCGTTACATAGATTGATTTCCCATCTTGTTGAAAAACCTCATCTGCTTGCATCACACGGCTATTCATTAAAATTCCTAAATCGTCATCTTTAATCGTGACTAAATCACCTAAGAAGAAATCTTCGTTGTACTTTGTATTTTCTTTTGTTACATCTAACTCGCAATCAAATCCTATGAACTCTGTGTATTCGGCTATTTTTTCACTGCCTTTAGCTACGAGTAAATTGTTGTATTCACCTGTAGGAATCGGAATCTGCTCGCCGTTAGAGTCCTTAGTATCTGATATTTCTCGAGCATCAATAAATATTTCACGCCGATTCAATCCTTTGAAGGTTGTACCGATACTTGCCATCATACGTGCTGCACCTTCCCCAGCACCCCCTATTAGAGCTGTAGTCTTCAAATCGTTATCCGCATCTTCATACATTCGTTTAAGTAAATTGCTACGATTCTTTGACAAGATAATACGAGGATTTAAACTTTGATTAATAGTCCTGTCAGTACCTTCGTAAAAATCATATTTTAGTGTCCGGCCGTCGAATAAACAACGCATCCCAATATCATGAGTCGTGCATAAATTCTCGCACACTTCAAAAACTTGCTTATATGAAATTTGTTGTTGAATTGCTTTACCGATATTTCGAACTGCAGCTAGTTGTACTTGTGTGATTTTACGATTCGTTTCAGTAGGACTAACCATTGTTTCATTAATAAGTTGCCTCATAATCAATTCAGGTGTTGTATTAAAATCATATTGCTTCCACAGTAATCTTCTGTCAGTCCATCTTGTAAGTGAGAAGCACTTAATAACTAACTGATCTACGCCATTACTATCATCAAATTGGCGATAGTAAATATACATGGCTTCGTTATCATCTTGACGAAAAATAATATTTCCCTTTTTCAGCAACTCGATGTTTTTATGTGTTACATCAACGTGTAATTCTGCCTCACTACCTGGGCCATATTTTTTCCTCCACAGTAAATAAGAGAATTTACCGATATATCCTAAACGAACAAAATTTTCATCACATACATATAACACGGCTACACCCCCACGAATTGAGGCGTAAAGTAAATAGACACCTCTAAATTAGATACAAATTCAGCAGCATCATAACGAATCAAGTTATCTCCGACATCCACACTTAACTGAATGTCAGAGTCATATGAAAGGTAATTAAAGTAATTAACCTGCTGTCCATTACGTTCAAGGATTGCATATTCATCACCGCGCTTTGTATTGACGGTGACAACATCCCCACCTTTTAAAGTAGCTTCTATCTTAACAATTTTGCCTGTATCCACTACTTCTATATAAGGGTTAACTACACTTCCGATGGCTTTAAATTGAATACGTAAAGGAGAGGCTGTATCACTATCATTGAAAACATTAACCACATTATTCGGCTCACGATAGCCCATTTCAATACCGTCTCCTTCTGCGTCAATTTCTAGCTCAAATTCAAAGGCTGCTACCCACATGGCAATTTCATATTTTTGTTCCTCGGTATACCACCAAGGATTGGGGCATAAAAATGAGATCATAAATTCCGGCCAAATATGTTTACTGACGACAGGTGATTTTTCTACACGACAATCGATAAAGCGAGTTATGTCACCGTTTGTGTACTCTAATGTAAATTTGTTTTTCGGATTAAAAAAACGTATTAACTTTTGCCGATTCATTTCTTTATCCTGTCGTCTTAGCTGGCCCCCCACAACAATATTCCTTTCATGAACACTAGAGCCTTTAATATTCGTGCCATCCTCGTTATAGTTTTTAACGCTATAAAATTCATTTTCTAATGAGTCTATTCCATCGGCTGATTGCAAGAAAAAAGGACTCACCACCGATATTTCAAGTGACTGTCCTTTGTTATTGTGGAAGATTAATTTTTCATTAAAGCCAAATGATGTTCTCACATTCTCACCTCGCTATCCAAACTGTAGCCCCATTTCTTTCCATCCGTTCTTGCTTAACCTTGCCGTCTCATATGGATCAAGTGGTTTAGGGCTATTCACCGTTAAGTTATAGATGTTTTCTGTATTGTGTGTTGTGGAGGACGATGTATTACCTACTGAATCAGACATATAAGATCCGTTTGTTACAGCTTTAGCTAAACGTCTTGTAGCTCCCGCAACTTTCCCAACCATATCATCAATACCTAATACAAGACCTTCTCCAATATTCACACCATAGCCACGCATTACGCGAGACGGACTATGAATATCTAATGCAGAAGCAAATGCTCCAGCAACAATAGATGCAAGTGATTGTGCAGCGTTCATTAAATCCCCTTGCTTAGACATCATACCGTCAATTAATCCACTGACAGCATATACACCGATGTTTGGCATTTCGGCCAATTCAGTTTTTACATTCACTTTCAATGCGATCATACTGTTTCGCCAATCGTTTTGATAAATACGTAACTGTTCGGATGTTTTAAGTTTTAGTTCATTAATTTGTTTTTCTGTATTTTGTTTAAGCTCTGTAAGCTCAGATTCCGTTTGCTTACGCGCTTGTTCGTTCTTTGTCTTCCACAATTCTGTGTACTCTGCCAATTGCTCTTCAGTCAACGTATTTAATGCCGCTATTTCTGCTCCGGCTTTTGGCCCCATTGCTTGTAATTCAGCAAGTAGCCCTTCATTTATACCCTTTGAAGCTAGGCTAGTTATATTCTTTTGCCAATCTTCAAACGCCGTCACTTGGGACTGTAAAGCAGCGATAAGCGTAGCGCCTGAAACGTCACGTTGTGCAACCTCATCGAATAAGCCGGCGAATGAATAATAAGCATTTCTTCGCTTATCAAATTCATCTTGATAAACCTTAGTCAAACGTTCTTCTTCTTTGATGTACTCATCATTTAGCTTTTTAACGTTGTCCATGTAAGTTTTATCAATGGCTTCTTTTTCTTTATTAATACTTTCAGTTACTTTTTTATACATCTTTTGAACTTCGATTTTCTCTGCAGTACCATCTTTAAACAGCTTTAATGACTGCTCTAAAATGTATTGTTCAGTAGCCAATGAAAGTTCATCCGTTGATTCTTTATCAGCGATGTATTGTTTAACAACCTTCAATCGTTCACTAGCAGCTTTTTCTTCTTTTTTGACCATATCAGACCAAGCTTTGTCATTGACCTTTTTCAATTTATCTTGCGTGTCTTGTTCAAGCTTCACAAGCTTAGCATTGGCTGTTTCTTTCAATTGTTGAATCTTGATGTTGTCATTAGCTGTTGTACCTTTTTTCTTAGCGCTTATTGTGTTATTCGCCTTTTGAAGATCTACACCTAATTTATTTTCAATTTCAAGTTTCTTTTTAGCAGCGTCTTGTTGAATTTTAGTACGTTCTTTTTCAGCTTCATCAGCTATTTTAGTTACTTCAATTTGGTTAGACTTTGTTACATCAATTAGTAGCTGCCCAAGTTCTTTCATAACACTTTCATTACGGGCTTGAGTTGATTCAATACCTACAGCTAAACCTTCACCGGTCCATCTACCGACCTCCATCATTACTCGTGAGGGTGATTTAATGCCCAGCATGTCTCTTGCCCATTGAGGTAACTTGCTTGCTAATTCCTCAACTTTTTGTTTAACACCATCGAATTTTTCACTAATCCCTTTAATTAATCCAGCAACAATATCTTTACCTATTTGAGTTAAATTGATTTTAGATAAAAATAATTGGGCTTCAGACCACTTTTTTTCAATTTTTGTTTTTACTTCTATCATTTTATTACCAATAGAAAGTGCCATTTCCGTAATTTTATTGATTGCAGCATCCTTTAATTCCTGTGTTTTTTTGACAGTAGCTTGAGTCATTTCATCCCATTTTTTAGAAGCATCTTCTTTTAATTGCTTCCATTCAGAAGATACATTTTTCTTATAAACTTGCCATTTAGAAAGTAACTCCCCAGTTTCCCAATTAACTTTATTTACATGTTCATCTGCTTGCTTTTGGGCTTCATCTACAATCTTCGAATGACGGTCTTCTGCTAACTTAATTGTTTCATCCCGAGACCTCTTTGCTTCTGCAATCATTCTATCTGCTTCTTCAGCAGTTATATCACCGGTTTCATCACGCATTTTAATAATTTGGCCCAATTTTTTTTCGTATGTTTCGTTAGCTTCTTTTAAAATTTCGTCTTTTTGCTTAACTGCATTTTTAACAACTTCAGCCGCTTGTTCAGCAGAAACTTTTGAAGCATTTTCTTTCATACGTTCCATGATTACTTTTTGTTCAAGTTCACTCTCACTTAATACCCTAACAGCATTTTCTTTCATGCTCTGATTGTAGTTATCAATGATTTCACGTTCACGTTCTGTTAATTCTCTTTTTTCATCTGCAGCCTTTTGTAAGAGCGCCTTTACATTTTCATTCATAGCGTTCTGTTCTTTAAGTTCCCATTCATTTCGTCTTTGAGTGTTAGCAATTATTTTTTCTTCTTCTTGGGAAGTTAGAGCAGATGAATTCATAAAGAAATCTTGTAAATCTGATAATTGCTCAGCATTACGCTTCTTCATGCCTTCCACAATCTTTGCATTCATTTCATCATATTTAGTAGTTATTTCTTTAGCCATATCGCTTGTTACTTTTGTAGAGGTCAAATATAACTCTGATAATGTTTGCGACACTCCATCAGACAATTCCAAATATCCACCTAATGCCACTTTTGTAGCTTCGGATACACCTACACTCCAATCTTCAATTACAAGTGATGTCTTGCTTACTTCTTTTGCTACAATTGCTGCTGTTACACCAATACCTGCTATAGCAGCTACGGTTAAACCAATCGGACCAGTTACTAATGCTAATGTGGCACCTAAGGCTGTTGTTGCTCCGCCAGCTGCACCGATTGCTATAGAAAACCCGCCTACTGCACTAATAATAGTCCCAACACTAGATATTAATGTACCTCCAACAACAAGTAGAGGGCCTATAGCTGCAGCTAACCCTCCAATAACAAGAATCGTTTTTTGGGTTTCTGTAGAAAGAGCTCCGAATTTCTCTACCCAAGGGCCGATTATATTCATTGCATCCCTAGCCATGGGGATTAAAATATTCCCAATACTAATACCCACATCAACAATTTGGTTTTTTAACATAGCCATTTGGGATGCAGTTGTTTCATAGCGCTGTGCTGCCTCGTTAGATAATGCTGTATTCTCTTTCCATGCATTAGTGGATGTATTTACAGCGCTAGATAATAAATCACTTGCTCCAGCCATACGCATCATTACATCTGATTCGTATATGCCTTTAATGCCCATATCTTTTAATACTTCAGTTAAGTTTTCTCCACGAGAAGAAATAGTAGCAAGTCCTTTTACAACTGCATCTAAACCATCGATTGCACTTGAATCATATAGTTTCTTAAATTCACTACTAGACATTTGCGCTACTTCTGCCCACGTCCCTAAAGAAGCACCGCCTTCCATAATGGCCCCTTGCATCTTCTTTAGAACAGTAGTCATCGCGGTACCACCCATTTCGGCTTGTATACCTAAACTGGACATAGTACCCGCTAAGGCCATAATTTGCGCTTCTGACATGCCTACCTGTTTACCTTGTGCTGCTAAACGCATACCCATTGACATAATTTCTGATTCGGTTGTTGCCATTGTGTTACCTAGTCCAACAATAGAAGAACCTAAACGGTCAAAATTGTCCTGGCTCATACCTACGATATTGGCAAAACGAGCAAACTCTGTTGCGGCCTGTTCGCGTGTCATGTTGGTAGATTCACCAAGATCAATAATCGTGCGTGAGAAAGATAATATCTTATCTTCTGCAATCCCTAATTGTCCTGCTGATTCTGCTACGGACGCGATATCGGATGCACTTGCCGGTAATTGCTTGGCCATATCACGAATGCCTTGTTCAAGCTTTTTAAATCCTTCTTCGCTTGTATCAACAGTTTTACGAACGCCTGCGAAAGCTGATTCAAAATCAACCGCCATTTTAAAGGCTCCAGCACCTGCTGCTACTAAAGGTGCTGTAACTGTTAAGGATAATTTTTTTCCTACATTCGTCATGCTTTCCCCGACAGACTGTAGTTTGCCACCAATCTCTTGCATGCGTTGGCCCGCTTGTGTCCATCCAGAAGATTGCACACGCAATTGCTCTGTTACCTCTGCAAGTTGTCGTTCCAATCGATTGTAATCAGCTTGTGCACGGTTGACAGCATTTGCTTGTCGCTCAATTGCAGCCTCTGACGCTGTTCCACTAGCGACTAGTTCATCGTAACGTCTACGCTGTTCTTGTAGTTTTACACCTGCTGCATCGAATTGACGAGATAAAATATTTTGCTTCTGACCTAAGCCATCCACAGATTTGCCGTAAGTATCGCCTTTTTCGGACAACGCTCGTAGTTCACTACCCATTGCAGTCATTTGTCTATTAACTTGTGCAATTGAACCATTGAAATTAGATGCATTTAGACTAAGACTGACTTCTAAGGAACCGATTTCTGCCATATTATCTCACCGCCTTCTTGGCTAAAATAAAAATCACAGCCATGGAATTTCGTCGGCTGTGACTTCTTCAATTTCTTCGTATTCATCTGTGTAAAGTTCGTACCAAAAATGGATATCCATTTGGTCTATTTCATAAAGTTTGTAACCTTTGCTTAATAATTCACGGTAAAACTTTTTTATACTTTGATAAGGAGTTAATCCACTTGCTTTCCCTCGTCTTTACCATCCACAAACTCATAACCACCTAGCCCTAAAACATTAAAAAATACTTGATTCAGAGTTTCTTGGAATTTACTTAATTCTGTGCCGTCCCATAGTTCATCTATAGTAAATTGGTGATTAAAGGCCTTAACAGCAAATTCAGCCATTTGATCTAAGCTGTAAGTAACACTCTCTGTGCCTTCTTGTTTCTTCTTTGCAATTTCTTCATTCAATTTTAAGCCCTCACGGAGCAATCGAGCTGGCACAAAATCATTAACAAAAGTCTTTTCTTCCCCATTGATTTTTAATGTAATTTGCATTTTTCATCCATCCTTTTCGTTAGTTACATAATTTTATTTAAAAAGAAAAGAAGCCCTCGAAAGGACTTCTGAATTAAGGTACAGGAACCGCATCTGTTGGTTTCTTCACTGTAGCAAAAAATGTTTCAGCTGTTGCTGTAACGCCTGTGTCACGCATATCAACTGTGTGTTTAATGATTCCATCGATTAAAGGTAACGCTTCTCCACTGAATGGATATGTTTTATAGTTTGTTTCACCTTTTTTACGTGTAGCGTTTGATTCTTCACCTGGTTTCAATTTAGCTTTTAATAACCAAACTAATTTAGAACCTGATTCAAAGCCAATAGCAATTGCATTTGGCGTATCATTTGCGTTTGTTATAATACCGCCGTCTGCAGACTTTTTGTGGCCGTACCAATCAACTAACACTTCTGTTGGTAAATCCGCTGTTTCACCTGCAATTGTAATCGAATCCATTTGTGATTCTTGGTCAACAACTCGATCTCCAGCATCTAATGATGCCTCTGAAAAGTTAGGTGTTAACGTTAAAGAAATAGGCATCGTTAATGTTTTAACGTCACCCCATGTTTCAGTTGATTCATTTGTTAAAAGTGCGTAGTGTAGACGTTTCAAACTTATTTTCTGTGGTTTTTCATTTACCGTTGTAGCTGCCATTTACATGACCTCCTAATGTTTTAATATTCATCAAAAAAGACGAATCGCAACACTTTGTTAAAGTGCGAATCGCCTTCTTGTTTTGGTGCATCGTATTCAAATGTTCGTTCATAGCCTGCTGATTCCATTAATCTTTTGATGCCCTCCACAAGTTGATAGTAGTTTGGTTTTGACCAAACGTTGACTTGTATAAGTCGTTCTGTTTCTAACTCTCTATCTGCAGCTTCAAGGGCTGGATTCGCATTAACTTCTAAGAACGTAATATATTGATCAGGGATTTTGGAACCTGTTGGAACGCTGTTAAAGATGACTGGCAAGTTTAACGATGAAAGAGTATTTGGAATATGTTCGCTTATATCAATCATAATCTCAACGCCTTTTTAATTTCATCAGCCATTGCATTTATTGCTGTATCTTTACTTTTTTCAAGACCACGTGTGAAAAATGGATTTGGTGCTGTCGCTCCCCATGTTACTAATTGACGCTTGCCATTTTTTAAAGCGTATTTACTACCTGCGGAACGTCCGAACTCAACTAAATGCGAATGATAAGCTCCTCCGGTGTGAACCTTAGCTTCTCCATCTTTTGCACGTTTAGCTTTGATATTCGACTTTAATGTTCCATCATCTACAGGCGCTTCTTCAATAACAGCTTCTTTAACGATTTTAGCCGCCTTATTAATAGCTCTGTTTTCATCAGCTTCTTCTAGTGGTAGATTCAACAGATTTTGCATTATGGCTTCCATACCATGCATTTCAAGGTGCATTTACATCACCTCCGTTACAATAATCGTTAGCCACTGGTTACGCTCATCATCATTCACTAGCGATTCAACTTCATAAAGTTTACCTGCTATTTCTACACGCATTTCCTCATGAATATCGTTTCGATAGCGAATACCTACAACTCGTTTACCTTGCCATTGCGTAGCATCTGAATTAAATACTTTGTAACCTTTTTGCGACTTTACTTCCGCCCATAATTTTTTATATGGTGTCCAGTCTTGACTAGGCCAACCGTTTACAATTTGCTCTGGTGGATTAAAGAACGTAACACGTTTATTTAAACGAGCAGCATTATTGTTGTGCTGATAGTTCATCAGGATTCACCCACTTCAACTGTAGAATCATCGACTGTAAACCGTATGGAATAGGCTGTTGTGCTGTTTTAATTGTGGAAGGCGTAATTGCTATACGATTCTCATAAAAGTGTGTAGCGAGCATCATAACGGCTAAACGATGTTGTGCAAAAACGTCTTTGCCCTCCACAATCAAATAGTAGTCAGTTGGTTGCTTAACTCCTGCATTTTCAAGGTAGGACTGTGCTGATTGAATAAAAGTAGAAAGGGAACGATTTTCATCATCCCCATCAATTCGCAAATATTCTTTTAGTTCATCCAGTAACTCCATTAAGCATCACTCTTTTCATCTGTGGAAGGCTCTTTAGGCGTTTGCTTTGTAGTAGCTTTTTTAGGCTCTTCTACAGCTTTTAAGAATGCTACCCCATATTCTTCATGAACTTCTGTTAAAGCTTCAGCACGTGCTTTATTTAGCTTTTTACCATCGGCTGGATATGGTTTACCAACTTCATAAACATGGCCGTCATGGTTTTTTTCTTGGAATCGATTAATTACTTCGTACTGCATTTAATTCACCTTCTTTCGTTAAAATAAAAACCCCTATTCCTTTTATTAAGGAGTAGGAGTTACATCAGCAATACGGAAAGCAGATTTTAATTTAATTTTGTGATCAAACCAAGCTGTTACTACAAACTGCTCAATACCTGTTTTAATATCTTTATCACGCTCAAATAATTCACCAATATCATAGTTAAAGTGAGAGTAAGAGAAATCACCAACAATCGGTTTTGTCGCACCATCTGCAAAGATTACTGGCTTACCTAATACTTGTTCAGGTTGAGCAGTATATAAAGTTGCATTACCATTTGCAAGAGTTTCGATAATATCAGAGTAATCCGCAAATGTCATAAAGATTTTTGCATTTTCTCGGTAATCTTCATGTAAATCTGCAATTGCTGCTTTAATTGCTTTGTATTTATCAGCACCTGTCACTACCTTAATTCCGTTTTGAGTTGAATAAAAACTCATGTGTTCTTCTCCAACTTTTGGAGTAGTTGCAAATGCAACCTTCTTCTCTTTTGCAGCAACACCGGATTTAAGTGCATTCTCTACATGTTGCACTAAGTTTGTATCTGTACCATTTAAAACAGTTTCAGATACACCAGCAAAGACTTTGAATTTTTTACGACCAAATGATACTGTATCTCCTGTTAATTCAAGTTCTTTTGCAGTTTCTTTATCTGCAATAAAGTCGTCATCATCAAGTGTATAGCTTAATTTAGGCAGTTCTAAGTTTGGAATATTCGTTACTGCTGAATGTCCACGTAATGGATTTTTCGCTAATGGCTCCATGATAATATCATTTGAAACAGTTTTAGGTAAGAATTTGCCACCACCAGTAGACGAATCATCACCAAGCGCTGCACGAATATCTGTATCAATTGGCTTGCCGCGCATTGTTGAACGAATTAAAGAAGCTTTAGCAACAATCAATTTTTGTTTCGGATCTTCGATACCTGCAACACCCGCTTGTTGTTGTGCAAATTTTTCAGCTTGTTCTTTTTCAAGTTGGTCATGTTGTTGTTTGACGATGTTGAAGCGTGCTTGCAAATCCTCTTTAGATTTTTGCGCTGCTTGAATATCTTCTAATGAAGCTGATGTATCAATAGCTTTTGCTGCTAATTCATTTTCAGTTTTAGCTAGTTGTTGACCGATAGTAGACATCGCTTGTTTTAACTCATAAAGGGTTTTACTTCCTGCGAACATTTGAATGTTTAAAGGCATAAACATTTTCATTGAGTTTTTGTGATCCAAAGATTTTAATAGTTTTTTTGTTTGATTTTTCATAAAAAATTTCCTCCTAAGTAATTAAAGAATAGTTTCTAAATAAGTTAGATTCGCTTTCGAATCTGCAATTATGCGTTCACGTAATGCTTTTTCTTCCGCACTCATTACTGGCGTGGATGGCTTTGGCTTTATAAGTTGTTGCGGTACATTTTGATATTGTTTCGCCCACTTTTCGTCAAACGCATAAGCGACAGCTTGGTTAGCTTCAACAATTTCGTCGCAAAGACCTAACTCTAAGCACTGTTCCGCAGTAAGCCACTTATCTTCTTCAAGCATCTCGTATAACTGTTCTTCCGTCATTTTTCCGCCAGCGCGATCTAAATAATGTTGGCACATTGCTTTGCTAATGCGTTCTACATCATCTGCAGCTTTTCTTAATTGTTTAGCGTTGCCCCAAGCACCAGTCATCGCATGATGAATCATCATTAATGCGTTAGACGGCATAATGATTCGTTTCGAAATCATTGGTAAGACAGATGCGCAAGAAGCAGCTAATCCATCAATGTGCGAGATAATGTCAGCTGGATGCCGTTGTAGCATTGCAATAATAGCCATCGCTTCGAATACTGAACCCCCGGGAGAATTAATATATAGATTAATAGTTTCAATTCCATCACCAAGCGAATCTAGTTCATTCTTAAATGTAATTGATGAAACCTCGCCATACTCTTCCCATGCATACTTAGTTATTTCTCCATAAATAAAAACGTCAGCTGATTTCCCATCAGTAGACGCCTTCATTTGAAAAAACTTTTGTTGTTGTTTTTTATTCACTTTTCTCACCTCCTTCCACAGTTGATGCAGCAGCAGAGGACTTACGCAACACTGGATCCATTTCTTGCGGATATAAGTCACCCGAAATCCATAGTTCGCTAGCCATACTACCTTTAGGCGCTAAATCTTCTAGCATTCGTACTTCATCTGGAGTCATTGCGCCACAACGTATCATCGCTTGATAAAAAGCTGTACGCGCTGCAGTGTCGCCACGTAAAAGACCTCCAAGGTTGAATTTAAAGTACATACCTTGCTTTCGGTCAGCTTTCGTAAGTAATTTTCGATTAAATTCATGTTCGTATTGTCTTACTATAGGCAACAACGTCATGTTAACGAATTGAATCATTAATTGTTCATTGGACGCCATTGTTCCGCCTTCCACATCATTTAGGAAGGACACAGGCACATTAAAAACATTGGCTACCCTTGAGCGCGTTATCCGCTCTGATGCCAATGTATCGGATGCAAAGTATTGCTTTTTAAGTTCGGTTACTTCAACACCATGCTCTTGGAATAAGATACCGCCATTTTCTGCGTAGAAACGTCTGAAATCAGCAATTATTCTATCCCGCTTTTCGGAATCAACACTAGTTGCGTACTTCAAAACGAACGACTCTTTTTTCTCCATTTCAGATAAGCTAAATTCTTGAACAGCTTTATCGTATTTAATGGTATTGGCCAATACTTTTAGTGGCGATAACCCCCGGATACGCGCTGGACCACGAATATGTTTTACATGAAGCATATCGGTATTAGCAACATACATTATTTTTTGTTCGCCCCGAACTTGATACCAAAGTAAACCATCATCTTTATTGATAAATTCAGTCACACATGATGGATCCAGTGGAACAATTTCGTTTGGTCGCAACCGTATATCACGTAAAATAATCGCGTAACCATTACCTGTTTCATTTCTGCTTACTTCTAATGCATTTAATAAATCAAAGCTACTCATATTTTGGTTTGGTTCATTTATGAGCACATCTGAAGTATCGTTTTGTATCACATCATAATTTTGATGTAATTTAATAGGCAATGCAGATATTGTATTAGCAAGCCGACTAATTACACTAAATATGGTTTCATTTGTTGCTAATTGGCTGTTATCGATGCCCCAAAAGGTTCGTCCAAACCAATTGGAGAAATCCCATGTAGAACCCTTCCAACCTGTACTAGCTCCTGCATATGCCATGTACGCTGTAGTTTTAATTCGTTGCCATAATTTCAATTTCTCACCTCCTTCTATAAATCATGAATAGAGATGAAGCTGATGTTGCCATCTCCACTTTCAAAAGTTGCGTACCTCGCTTGGACAAATGCTGTAATAACTGCAGCAATAGGGTCTATTCGCTCCCGTGACTTTGATTTTGAAAGCTTTATACTCTCATTAGCTGCCATTTCAGCAATTGCATTACCGACTGCCCAGGATAGTACTTTGTCACCAACATGAGTGATTTTCTTTTGATGTTCATTATTCTGATACACGTAGTCTCTAAATTCCTTCGTAGGCTCAGATAATGTAGGGAAACCTTGCCGGACTTCAACAATTGTTAGCCCATAGTTAGCCATGTTTTGAGCGAACTGTGTGGCACCATATGGATCGTAGCAAAATAGAATGACATTTAATTCATTGTTATTAATGAAATCCATTATCCACTGCTCTACAAAGCTATAATCAACTACCGCACCAGGAGTAACATCCATCCAACCTTCCTCTATCCACACATCATATGGCACTTTATCTTTAGCTCTACGTTCTGCCAAGGCTTCTTCTGGCATAAATGAATGTTGACCAACATGAAAGCCATAGTCAGTAGGGAACACATATCCCACTGAAGTTAAGTCAATCTTTTTTGATAAATCGACTCCGATATAAACATCACGACCATTCATCTCAAAGGCTTCGATTTCTCCCGCTTTCCACTTATTCGCAGGAATGTAGCCCCCTTCTTTCATATCCACCCATATATTCATTGTTTTTGTTAAGAATGACCGCATTTTTTCAGGAACATCCAAAGCTGTTTTTAAATCAGAACGAATAGAGGCAAGCCCTTCTTCGTACGTAGCAACAATAGGATTTGCCTTAATCCAATTACTCTCGTCCTTAATGTCATCCCCTGGATCTAATTCGCAAATGATGCCAAAGTAATCATCATTCTCTGTATCATCATCAGGATTTAATATACGTGATACATATTGGTACTCAACAAAACATGGCCGACTTAAATCAAATCCTGCTGTGGTAATGACAAACATCAATGGCTCCTTACGAGCAACCATCCCTGAAAGCAATACATCATAAATTTCAGATGTAAGATGATTGTGGTATTCGTCCACAATGCCTACTGACGGGTTTTTACCATCACCCGTTTTACGTGTCTCACGTGATAACGGAACAATGACAGAACCATTGTTAAAAACTTCGATTTTCCCGTATGCTTCTTTCCATCTTCCTTGTAGGAGGTCACTCGAATTAATTCCATCGCGAACTGCAATATATACCTCGTCTGATTGGTCTTTTTGCCATCCAGCAATGTACATACGTTGTTTTTCATCACCAAGGAAAGCAATGTATGAACCTACGATTGCTAAGAATTGCGATTTCGCATTTTTACGCGCGAGTTGTATATAAACCTTACGGAAACGGCGAGCACCATTTCTCTTCTTTTTGAAACAGAAGATATTTACAGATATAAAGAGTTGGAAATCATTAAGTTGAACCTTTTCACCAGCTAATACACCTTCAACGTGTTCAAACTCATTAGCCCACCAATAGAAATCCTCGGCCACTTCTTCATCAAAATAAAAAGGACTGTCATCATTTTGACAATCCTCATAGTCTTTTAAGAAGCGTTGAATGGCCCATTTATGTTTAATACTAGCCTTAATTTTTCCGCTTAGAATATCATCACAATAATTAAATACACGATCTAAAACCCAATTCATAACCTATCACCAAACCGCTTCTGCGCCTCGCTTTTGCCCTCCACAGTTGAAGGGGAAGGGATAACCAATTTCAAGCGAGATGTAATAGTAAGACCAAGATCAGCAGCTGCAGAACGACATTCGTTAAACAATGTATTTTTCGTACGTTGCAATTTTGGATAATCCTCATTTGCAATCACTATTTTCTTACCGTTTTCCTGTTCGATTGTTTCTGTTGGCTTTATTTTTCGTATATCTTTCACCAACTGCAAATACTGATGTTTTGAGTCCAAATATCTTGCTAATGAATCTATATCAAGCTCACTGAATATTTCAAGGGCAACGAGCTTTTCAGCAATCTCTGTAAATTCCTTCTTTTGAGTTGCAGTTAAATACGATGGAATTTCAATGTTTTCTGTAGGTCCGCGCATCTTTTCTTCATGATTTTGACGCTTTTTTATTTCGTCCTTTGTTAAATGCTTAGATCGCCCATTCCCTAGAATCACTTGCAACGGCTGCTTATTTCGACCTGCCATACTATCACCTCACTTTCATATTTCATTAGATTTCAAAAAAATATTTTAAAAACGGGTTTTTCTGCGCGGAAAACGGTCATCCGGTGTAGGACGCTTTCACTAAGTAAAGTGAAATGGAGGGGGGCTACCCTATGATTTCCCGTATTTCCGTACATCCTCATACGTCTTCTTGATATGACACGACCGACAAAGCAATTGTAAGTTTGATTCTTCTAATCTTTTTGACCAGTCTATGGACAGTGGAACAATGTGGTCGGCAATTACACCAACTGTTATTCGTTTGTCTTCCAGACATTGAGAACACAATCCGTTATCTCGAATGCGAATATAATCCCGAACTCGTTTCCAAGAAGCCGAATGGTAAAACTGGTCGTGTTTCTTATTTCGTTGGTACTTGTCGTAGTAACGGTTGTTGTCTGCCTTCGCTGTCTTGTGCTGTTCACAGTATCCTTCACGTGTTAGCTGTCCGCATCCAGGCTTGTTACATGGTCGTAAGGGTTTACTGTTCATGTGCTGCCATCCCTTGTTTGATAGTGTCCATACGTTCTTTTATGTCTACCTTTAGCCTGGACTCCTCTTGCTTCAGCTGCACTAGCTTGTCACCATCAGCCCACTTCATCTTGCGGTGTAACTCTCGCATCTTCGCTTGATGTTTACGTATTGATTCGTCTGTATAAAAACAGACATACTCACGTCCACAGTTAGGACAGGTGAAGTATGTCTTCTCGATTGTGTTATGAAGTTTGTCTTTCTTAAAGTGTTGTACATAAAACTTGTGACCACATGACTTGTTACACTTAGCGTAGATTGGTTCCATTGTTCAGTCCTCCCATACTCTGTTAGCTGATACGCTACGAATAAAACCATATTCTTTATCAAAATACTTCACAGTAAAATTATGTTGTCCTGGTGATATGTGGTCTCTAGTTGTGTAATTGTATTGAAGGTCAATGATGGCATCTATATATTTACCATTCAATTTAATCTTCGGTGGTTTATTAGCTGAACCCATCTTAATAACAATTTCATTTGCCATTCATTAGCCCTCCACAATTCATAATTAATTGCATAATAAAAAGCCACATCTCAAATGAGTGTGACCTTCAATAATTGTTATCCTTGTTCAAAACTCTCATATAAATTACTCAATTCATTTTCAAATGAATTTATTTGCTCTGATATTTTATCATATACGAATTCAAATCTATCGTTAATTATTATTATCTTAGGCTCATTATCCTTGAACATTTCAACATATGTATTATATTTCTTTTTAGCCCCTGAAAATTGCATTAATAAATCATTAATATCTAATGTTAAGTCTTTAAAATACTTTATATGATCTTCTTCAATATCAGATATTAATTTTTTAAAGTGACTCTTGAATTTGTAACATTGAACATACGTATTAATGAATTTATCTCTATATGTTTGAACATCTCTCATCAATGCTTTATTCGAAAATTTAGTATAGTCGACTTTCTCTTTACTTCGATTAGCTATATAATTCAAATGGTCATATACATATGTAGTCCATGCTCCTTGCAGTTCAAAAAAAGAAGATCTAGTTTGTTGTAAGATCTCGATAGCCTCTTCAGCCTTTTTCATTTTAATTTCTAATAAAATTCTTTTTCTTTCAATTTTGTCTTGCCTATCTAACTGTTTCGTTAGCTGCATACGAGCTATCAAATATGCCGAGAGAGCTCCTATTGCACCTCCTATCATACTTAATAGTCCTCCGATAATCGTTGCCTTATTAGGACTATCCTCGCCAATAACTTGAATCGTCATTGCTATAATCCCAAACAAAAATACTCCTACAAAAATACAGAGTATTACTTCTAAGACTCTTTTCATTTACATTCCTCCATAATTTACTAATATTATCTTATCATGGAGAAATGTTGACGACTACAATCATAATAAAAAAGCCACACCTTGTTAGATGTGACTTTCAATGCAGTTATTTATATTCTTCAATTATTTTTTTAATAGAAACTTTTTTCTCTAATCCAATTTCCTTTATACGTTCCTCCATAGCTTCACTCAACTCTTTTGGAAAATAATTAACTACTAATTTTTCATTGCTATCATCATAATCAAAAATCCCCAACGATCTATATACACTTAAAATTCCGGATATTGCAAAATAATATTCTTTCCTTTCTTCCCTATCTATGTCAGAAAATTCAACTAACCAATTTGTTATTTGATTAATATTGTATTTTAAATTGAATTTATGTTTATAGAAAATATGTATCAATACAATCCCTTCTATGTATGTATTCTCACTAACATTTTCACTCACATAACCTTCCCATTGAGCTTTCGTAAGTTTTATTAATGAATTATCAAATAATGCTTTTTGGGGCCACCTTGTTTCAAACATTCCTTTGATTTCATTTTGATGATCTGATAGCTTGTCACCTATTCCTACTTGAACATTATTTATTAATTCCGTAATTCTTGATTCTAGACTAGTTACTAAGGAATCAATATTACTATTTTCAAGTTCTTTTGTAGCTTCCTCAACTTTTGTTGTTGCTCTTTGAACCTTCTTTGCTGATTTTTCTAGTCTTTTTGTAGAATCTACTGTGGTAGCGCTTTGGTAATAAGTGTAAATGATTGCAAGGACTGCCAAAATTATAGAAACTATAGTACCTGCAAATCCCCAATGATCAATCATTTCATCTGCTTTTCTATATTTAAAAGAGAAAACACTAATAGCACCAAGACAAATAATTATTAACCAATATAATAAATCCTTCTTTTTAATCCAATTTATAGATGTTTCTTCATCACTTTCAATATTAGTTTTCTCTATACTCTTATTTCTTAATATTGTATAAAAAATTAGAATAAGTATGACAGGGATAACCATTAGTATCCATGCTTGTAGGGTTATAGACACCTCAGTAGTCATTAACAACAACATCTCCTCTTATGTAAATATCTACTAGATTATACATAAGAGTATACTAAAAGACTACACTCAATTTATAAATGTAGTCTAATATGCTTGTTTGTAGCAACACACGTACAAGCGAACGTGCTTAATTTATTGTAAGCAATATTTTTTTAACGCATTTCCGTGCGCTTTTGAAAACTTATCACAATATCAATTTACTACAGATTTTTGCGAACTTCCCTGGTGTTAACAAGTTCACTTTTTAAGGTAATTTATTTACAACTTTTTATTTCAAACTTTTCTACTTCTATAGCAAATTTAAGTTGATCGTTATTCGATTTTATAAATCCACTAAATAGTTCAAGGCTTTCAGACAAATTATCATCATCTTCGAGTTTCTCTTCTTCTTCTTCAAAATTTTCTTGATACTCATCAAGTTCTTCTTTTAATACATTAAAAAACTCTTTTAACGCTGTTTGTAAATCCATCTCAGCACTTAACAAATGGGAATTTTGCTGTAAAGAATCTTCAAGTTCTTTTCTAGTTTTAAGAATAATCTCTTCATTAATTTGCTGATTCTCTACTATTCTTTCCTTTTCGTTTTCAATAATAATATTTTTTAATATTTCATATAATTTATCATTCATTCAATCCACTCCCTTGATTAGCATATTGAATAATGATATCAAAAAACAAATGGTAACTCTATTTATTTTTCCTATTTAAACCCAACCAATCCTTTCCGCTGTTTTATCAATAAGAATGTTACGTTTACGCAATACTTTATGGCGTGAGATATACAATTTATCCGCTATGTCCTCCCACTCGTAACAGCCATCCTTGTCCCAATAACGCATATCTACGATTGTTCGCATATCTTCGTCAAGGTCATGGTAAAGGTCTTCCACAGTCTTTATAATGCGCTTTAAATTTTGATAGTAAGCATCGTTGGCAAGTAACGTAGCTTTCTTGGCTGTAGTATCAGAAATCGTATTACTACGCCCTCCAACCAACTCGCCTTGTTCACTATGTGGATGCAACAACTCCCACTCACGGTATTTTAATTTCTTCCTATACTGCTCTAGCTCAATCCAATATCGTTCGATTGTCTGTATATCACTACGCGATAACGTAGGCATGTGCAGCACCTACCTTGTTTATAAATTTATTTATAACTGCAATGTTCATAAACACTGCAGCATTTTCATACCTAAAAACAAAAAACACTTGTTTAATACCATATATGGTAGATAATAGAATAAAAGGAGGTGTTTATATGCAAAAAGGAAATTTACATGAATCTGAATTAATTAGAGATATGATTGCACTCCCAACCCCGTGTAACAATACTGTTTACTACCCTGCAAACCTTGCCGTCTTGGGTACTCAAGGAAAATATTCAGTATTTATGACTTTAAGCCATAAAAGTGGTGAAGCTTATATCGTTATTACACAACCAGATAGAGTAAGATTCAGAAGAAATGGTACTCCTGGACAAATATCCGAAATTTACGAAAATATCCCTTGGCCAGAAGTAGAAATGTCAGATGGCAATGGAATATTTTATTATAAAATAGCACCTTCGTTGCAAGAATTAGAAGACTATTTTAAGTAATTTATAGGTTGACTATCACTTAGACTCATGTTTATACATGAGTTTTTTCAATTCGCTAATATTTTTCAGCATCCTAATTCATGAATTAGTTCCAGTTGTACTTTGCTTAATCGTTTTTCAGCGATTTTTATATACTCTGGATTTAGTTCAATACCGATAAAATTACGGCCATGTTTTAATGCAACTAATCCTGTTGTTCCAGAACCAAAGAATGGATCCATTACAACGCCATCTAAAGGACAACCCGCCAATACGCATGGTTCAATTAGATCTTCTGAAAATGTTGCGAAATGCGCCTCTTTTAATGGTTTAGTTGAAACTGTCCATACTGATCGTTTATTGCGTTTATCTCGAATTGCTCTAAAAGCCTCGTTACCATATTTGCCATCAAACGAGCCTCTAGGCTTATCAGTGCGCCTTGCTTTTTGCACTTGTCCAAAGGCACCTTGTGAGCCTCTAACATCTAAAGTTCCGTATACAGCTGGTTCTTTTATTGCTTCATGATCGTAATAGTATTTAGGTTGCTTGCTTAATAGAAAAATATATTCATGGGATTTTGTTGGCCGATCAGTAACACTTTCAGGCATCGGATTTGGCTTACTCCATATTATGTCCTGTCGCAAGTACCATCCATCTGCTTGTAATGCAAAGGCAACACGCCAAGGCAACCCTATTAAATCTTTTGGCTTTAACCCATTTACATTTTTTGAAATTTTAACAATCCCATCAAACTGCCCATTACTTTGCATGTGGTTTTTACCTGGATTGCCTTTGCCATCTGCATTACGCCCTTTTCCACTACCTGCGTATGCATCACCAAGATTTAGCCAAACTGTTCCATCATCTTTCAGGATCCGTTTTATTTCTCGGAACACATCTACAAGAGCAGATACATATTCCTCAACAGAATTTTCAAGTCCTATTTGACCATCTACACCATAGTCACGTAGCCCCCAATACGGAGGACTTGAGACAACTGTATTTACGCTTTCGCCCTGCAGTGTTTTTAGCACCTTTAGACAATGCCCATGATAGATTTTATTAAGCTCCACCTTGTCACCCCCTCACTGCACAATATCTTTCTACTGCACCGTATCCACACGCTTTTTACTATCCTCAACATTTATAAATCGCTAGATTTCACGAATACACCATTAACCATTTTTCCTGTGCGCCCTTTTATTTCATCGTAGGCTGTATTTAAACACTCATGTAAGTCCATGTCATTTTGTTGAGCTAATATAATAAGTGTCACAACCACGTCACCAATTCCATCACGTAAAGAATCCTTATCATTACGTGCAAGTGCTGCCGCAACTTCTCCCAATTCCTCTGTACACTTTAAAAATTGCTTGCTAGACTCTGCTTTATCTAATCCTTTTTCGATTGACCATTGTTCAACTTGTTTGATTAATTCATTCATTTCTGCATTTCCTCCAATTTCTGTTTTAAAACTGTTAAGTAAACTAGTTCGTCCATTAACTCTTGTCTTGCGTGTTCAATCCATTCGATAGTTGTATAATCCATAGGATTAACCGTTGTACCATACTTCGCAAGACCTTTAGCAGTCTGTAATTCTAGTAAACTTTGCACTTCACGTAATACTGGATTTGCTAAAATTTCATCTTCAATTGACATTTTTCTTATACACCTTTCTTTTAAGACGTTCTGTTTTAATACCTTTCAATCGTTTCCAATTTTGAATTGTGCCAGCTGATACATTAAGCATTGCTGCAATTTCTTTATCTGATTTACCATCGCGTTTTAATTTAAGGTATTTGGCTTTTGTTAAAGGTAAGGTCGAACTTTTAACTGGTGCAACGTCAATCGATGCATTTATTTTTCTTCGTTTCATCACCAACTCCAAAAGCGAATTACGGTATTTTAGAATCTCTTTACAATTGGAACAATTTTCGGATTCTGTATCAGTTACACAATTACATTTAAGTGTTAGAGCATCGATTTTATTTAATATTTCAATTCGCTTTTTACGCATATCTGCATTCATGTACATTCCACACTCCTCTCTCAATCCAGCCCTCGTTTAAATGCTGCTGAATCGATTCGAATTCGTAAGGCATAATTACACTTACTTCGCATCCATCAACTGTCATAAACATTTCAATATACTTTGTAAATGGATTAGGTATTGCCGTCCACAATCTACCCTGTGGTTGCTTCGTTTTCTTCACCGACTGAACAATAGGAATCCCATTGCGCATATTCATGATTTTTAAAACACCCCATTTTTCAATAAGTCCTTAGCTTGATAATAAAAATGGTAATAAATAAAATTGCCGCTATATTTTTTATCCAAATATACAATTTCGAAATTGTAACGATATTTGAAACTATTAAGCATTCCTAGTAGTGATAAAGGCTTGTACTGACTTCGATATTCACCGCGAATCATTTTTCCATAACCGTCAGGATCTTCACATAAAAGAGTGAAAGGAATATCCTTGGCGCGTATCAATTCATTTTCAAAAGCCGTTTTCGTATCTTTTTGTAAGTTGCCAGTGATTTCATCCATATGAGCTTTACGTTCAATCCGACTTGATAGCCAAATATCGCGCTTGATACCAAGTTCTTCATTCGCCGGAATCATTGCAGCATAATCACCTGTTTTTATTGCACGGTTAACGAATGGAATTTCGTGTTTTCGTAAATAACGCAATATATGGTCATTGACCTGTTCGCGCGTATCGATAACGATTGTTAATGTTTTTAATACACTATCAATCTCTTTATCTGTGTATTTATAGTGAATCAATTTAAATCACCTTCGATAACGTCAGTAGTAACACGAACAACCTCACTCATTCGTACGTAATGTCCACCGTGACCTTCTTTCTCGAAAGTAATACATGCATCAATTCCTTCTCGCATTGCGGTTTCTATCGTTTCTACAACCTCCAATACTGCTAAGTGATTTTCTTCTGAAATAGGTTGTTCAAAAGTTTCGATAACACCATTTTTATATAAAAATTCGAATTTCATAATCATTGTTCATTACCTCCTTGTTTCGACTTGAAATAAGCACCGTACAGACGTTCTAATTAAGAGTTTGATATTATTTATCACCCTACTTCTAAAACGTCTTAAATCGACTGCAAATCACTTATTTTGATTAGCGTATAAAATTGCCCGTTCATATATTTTTTGTTTCATCACATTTGATTCATCATTTTCGTATTGACGCCAATCTTCGTAAATATCCTTCCAGCCATTGACTGCCAATACCGATTGATAATCCATAAATAAATTCAATGCCGTTTCATCGTGATTTAAGAAGTTGCTTATCGATTCATTTTTTTGCCAACCGCATAATGCCACGATCATTTTCCATAAAGTCATATCTGCGCCTTTCATGCCCTCCACAGATTTGAGGTATGCATCTATTTCATCAAAGATTGGCCCGGATACTTTTAAAACTTCTGCCGGAATATTTTTAGAATTTTTTAATTCAAGGCTGCCGTCCTTTTCATCTCGTTCAATGACGCCCCCGAATTTCCAAATTTGCGACAAAACATATAAAACCATTTATTTACATAACCACCTTTACAATTGGTTACTGAAAAACACGTTAAATAACTAAATAACCCTAAATAATTACCGAAAGTTTCTTTAATAACTCCGCCTTCAACCTTACAGCTACAAGGGATTGAACGATTTCACCCCTCAAAAAGTTAAGTTAGTTACTCGCAAATGGGTATTACGCTCTTATATATACTTATATATTTATTTTTTATTTTTTTATTTAACTGATATCCCAATAACAAAAATAACTAAATAACTATAAAAGTACTCTAAACACTTGATACGACTGACTTTCCGAGGGTTAGCTAAAATAGTTACTAAACTAACTGCGAGGTACTAAACGAGCTTAAAACCTGCTTTTTCGGCTTCCTCAGTAACGTTTTCTTGTTGTTGAGTAACCTCTTTCGGCGCTCTCTCAAGTAATGTAATTCCATAAACATACAATTTATTTCCGGCACCACGTTCCTTTTTGTAACCCTTCGTTTCCAACATCCGATAAAAACTACGATTACCTAAAGTGCGTTCGCCTGATTTGTAGCAAAAACTGTCATATACGTTATAAAGCTCTTTTGCTTCAATTTTAATTTGGTCATTATCTTTATCTTGGTAGCAGCATTCAATTAAGAATGGATCTAAAATATCCATATCTGCTTTGTATAACCCTGTCGCTTTCGTAACGATAGCAGGCTCTTTCAATCCATCCTTCCGCCACTTTAAGCAACCTTCAATCGCCCAATTTAAAATGCCTGGCATTTCGAGCGATAACTTTTCAGGTAACTTTTTATCACGTTGATGAGCTGGCAAATTCAAATCAAATGGAATTAATTTAACTCGGCGCCAAATACCTTCATCAAGTCCACCGATGATTGGCTTATGATTTGTTGTGAAGAACACTTTAAATTCTGGAATGTACTCGAAATATTCTTGTCGTAAGAAACGGGCCAATACTGGCTCACCACCCGTGATTTGCTTAACGAATGATTCCGAAAGTTTTTCTCCTTCTTCTGATTCAATCGCACTTACAAAACGTGATCCAACAAGTCGAGCAATGTCATTATTAGCCCCAGTATCTTTTTTCTTTATGAACGTGTCTGACTTTGCTTGTTTACCATATTCGCCTATTAAATCCTTGATTGTATTGATGAATGTTGATTTCCCGTTACTGCCACCACCAACTAAGAACATCATAATTTGTTCTGAAATATCACCTGTTAATGAGTAACCTATTAGACGCTGCATGTAATCAGCTAAACCTTTGTCACCTAAAAATATTTGGTCAAGGAACGCGAGCCATGTTGGGCATTTTGAGCCTTCCACAAATTCAACATTAGCCATTTTCGTTAATCTTTTTTCTCGGTCATGAGGTTGTAATTGGCCTGTCTGCAAATCAACAATGCCATTTGCCACATTGAACAAAAATTTGTGCTTATCAAATTCAGAGCGATCACCTGGCACTAAAATTTTCAAATCCTTGATAGCTGATTCACGTACATTATGTTTTTCGCAATGTCGCGCCCATTTCTTTTCTATTTCATCTTCTGATTCACCTAGCTTGCGAACGACTTTTGCAACTAAACGATGCAGCTTACCTTTATCATCAAACTCCCAATACTTACCGTTCCAAACGTACCAACCGACCGAAGGAATATAACGGATAATGTGACCATATTCGTATGCAATGCGCTCGGCGTTTCCTAAATCGGTCAACTTGAATTTACGCGCCGGCTTTTCCTCGACTTCTTCCACCACATCATCACTGTGGATGGCAAATGAAAATTCACTGTCGTTTTTATGATCCAATATGGTTGTGGTAGTAGAAGCAATAGCCTTTGCAATGGTACGCTCACCGTATGCTTCACCTGTATCGCCGTATGTGATTCTGTCCCATTTATCACGCATTAGTGAAGTCTCACGAAACATACTGTCCATGCGTGTAGCACTTTTTCCCGTCCAAAAAGCTAAATGGTTTGCTAATGCCATATCAGATGATGAATGGTCGTCATCGATTAAATGACCGTTATACAATGCGCGGATTTCATCACCGTTACGACTATTGAACATCTTCTGCCATAGTTGCTCATTCGTTAATTTAATTTCATCGTTTTCGTATTCAGAAATATTTACAACACGGCCTCGCAAATCGCTATCATCAAAATATTTTTCAAGCAATTCAACAAGTTCGTCTGTGCGATCAAATATTTCATTAGAATTTTCGCGGTTGCCAGTCATTGTGAAGTAACGCCCATGCTGATAAATCTCTAAACCTAATTTGGCATTTTTGCGTCCCGTACCACAAATGGATTGTGATAGACTGCCACGCACGATAATGTGAATACCTGTTCCACTGACACTAAATTCCGTGTAACTATCAAGCATCTCAATAACATCTTTAGCAAAATCACTTATGATTGGATTTTCCTGTTCGCCATCATCACTGGCATAGGTAACGCATTTATCTATATCGATACCTACAAAATTATCGCGGCGACTGAATACAAAACCTATTCCATCTGCATTAGAATCTCGATAAAATTTTGCTGCAGTAGGAAATGTTGACCATGTACGCGCATCGTTTGAACGAGCTTCATTACCATCAATTTGATATGGGATTTTAGTGATTTTACCGTTATCTTTTTGTTCTGCTTTCCACAATATCCAGTTCGGCATATTGCGAAGTTCAGCAGGAATGTCGTTAAAGTTGTATGGGATTACTTTCATGTTGTCACCTTCATTCATTTTTGGGTATAAAAAAGAGAAGTCCGCCTAAAACAGACCTCTCTATGAAATTTTATTTAATCGTAGCCAATAACGATTGCCCACTCATTAACAAACTTGAACGGGTCATCAAAATGGAACGTCATCCTCACTTACTGTAATTGGACCACTACCTTGCGGCGCACCTGCAGTTGATTCTTTAAATCCAGTTACTTCTGGATATGTTTTTCCATTAGTGGCTACACGGTGACCAACTGTTACTACTAAGTGCTTACCGACTAATGTGTCTGCCCATTCCTTGTATGAGTTAAAATCCATTCCGTCTGGAAACTGTGCAGCTTTCGAAATTGCTTGGAAACGCCACATGGCTTTTTCCGTAACTGTGAAATTGTCAAATAAGATTTTTTGCCCTTGATGCGGTTGGTTAACATCGCTACGAATTTCATAATCCACAACAACTTGGTTATTACCTGTGCTAGCTTTTTTCATTTCATAATTGTGGACCGTAACTTCATAGTCACCTTTTGCTATTAATTCAAATCCGCCTTTTGCTTCTTCGTGGTTAATTTTAAACATTTAATTTTCCTCCTAGTTTTTCGATTAATGCGTCAACATAACGTGCTGGCATTTTCTCTAATTGCATATTCGATTTAAATTCCGCATCTGAAACAACCTTTGCCACCTCATCATCTGTGGAAGACAAAGTTCGGATTTTTTCAACATTGGCCACGCGTTCATTTTCTGCAGCTTCACGTCTAGCTCGTTCCTCTGCTTGTACATCAACGCCTAATTCAAGGTAACGATAAAGTTTTGAACCAATTTCATCAGTGATTAAAAATTCACCTTCAAACAAATTCGTAATATCTTTACTCACTCGCGCCATGTGGTCCATGCTAATAGAAAATACCGTGTCGAATTCATATTCCATATCATCTTTTTGAACTGGCTTCATACCAACCTTTTTCGGTACATTTTTACCTTCAACTAACTCAATGACGTAATCACTTTTTACTCGTAGTGTTGTAATCATGTGAACGTCTTGAGTAGTTAAACCTTTTGTTAGTTTGCTAGATTCAGGTGCAAGCTTGCCCCAATTTTGAAACGAGTTACCTTGCATACCACCATGCGTTTCAACCACACCGCCTTCTCCTTGCCATTGATGTGAAAGACTATCAATAATAATCACTTCACAACCTTGTTGCTTTAAGAGTTTAATAGCCATGTTATAGCGATCGGTATTAAAAGGTGGTTCAAAGTTGATATGCTTAAATGAACCGATTGTAATTCCGTTGTGAAGCTGACCGATATAAGTCAGCATCCGTTTATGCTCTGTGTCTGCTACGCCGATTTTCTTCCACACTTCTGCTTCTGGTAAATCAGGATGCGCTTCTTTCATCAGTCCGTATGCGAGTAGTAGTGAACTTAGTGACTTACCACTACCCGATGGACCTGCCATTCCTATTAAAGCCTTCTGCTTTTCGCGAATGCCATCAGTTACTTGCATGCCTTCCACACTCCTTTTCTATTAATATGGCAAGTCCTCATCAGGGACATCTTTTTTATCTGCAAATGGATCTTCGAAATCTGGCAAGTCTGTATTCACTTCTTCAATAGTTAATTGACCATCAGGAGCATCATCCTTTTCAGGACGCTTTTCCATTTCTTCCTTAGCGGTACTGTACGTACGCTCTAAATCCACTAGGTAATAAAAACCTTTTGAATTATGCTTTTCGTGGATTTTTTGCATCGTTAGCGCTTCATCCTGTTTAGCATCAGCAACGATTTCTTCTGCCTCTTTATGTGTATCTGCGTACCAACGTTCTTTTTGATTGAGTAATTTTTTAGCCATTCGTTACCTCCGTAGGGAAATTTAATACTGCATTAGAACCCAATAATTCAATTGCCTTTTTATCGTAAGCTTCAGCTGCTGCCATTTCTGTTAAATGTGAACCGCACCAATGTTTTTTACCTTTATGTTGAATCATGGCGTAATAACGTCCATCTTTTTTACAAACGCCACGATATTGACTTGTTGCACCACGTTGCTTTTTAACTTGATTAATGATTTTAAGAGGTACTTCTTTAATCACTTCTTTTTCGACCTCTACAACCTTTTCAACTTCGATTACTCTTGGTTCATCAACATAGATTTCTATATTGCCTTTTAACAGTGATGTAGGATTGAAGAAGATGCCTTTCACATGGCGTCCGTCCGTATGTTTATTAATCTCTTGAACGACTTGTGCAACGGATAAACGACTGACCAAAATGTTTAATACCTTTGTCATTACTAAACCCCCTATCGAATACTCAGTGATTGATTATCAACTAGTTGAGCACCTTCAATTTGCTCACCTGCTTTTAGTGCTTTAGCTAATTCTGCACGGCTGATTGTCTTCTCCACTTTGATAAACTGTGGAGGGATAGCAGCATCGTTTTCGATTTGTACTGACGTTGATTTACGGAAACTGAATGTGAATTTTTCCGTTTTCACTCGGTTGCCTTCCACAGTTAATAAAGTATCTGTCACATTTTCTTTAATGCGTGCAATGTTACTTTCCATTGATTTACGGCGATCAGCTAAACGTTTTTCCTCGGCTTTGATTCCTGCAATATCTGATTCAATGTTTTTCAATACCATTGCATAACCTTCTAACTTCTCACCGATTTCACCATGAATTTGCGATAAGGCTAGTTCGAAACCTTCTGCATTGTTTTCTTCAATGAAATTTTGAAGCATTTTGTATTGGTCTGTTAATTCGTAAAGAGTAGCCACTATTCATCCTCCTGTGGTACAATACCAGTGTCATTTAATAATTTTTTACGCTCGCCATTGGTTCCCGCCTTTGACGAGTTTTTTTGTGCCTCGATTTGGGCATTCTCTGCATCTTCGATGTCTTGCCAGTAATCTGATTCTCTGTCGTATACATCAGCGTGTGTATGGCCTATACGCATGGAATCACCTACCTTAATACATATAAAGCAGCTTCGGCTTCATTTTGAATTTCATTTATTAAGTCATACAGATCATCCTTCACTTCAATTGATTCAGCCCCATCTGCAAGCTTTATTATTTCTTCTAACTTGCTTTCTATTTCACTAATCCAATTTTCAGCTTGGGAAATCGCATCTTTTAAATCTCTTGTTCTATACATTTACTCATCTCCCCTCAATTATCAGCAGCACGTTTAACCGCCAATATTTTAAGCAACGTTGTATACAACACTTCACTTAGCGGTTGTCCATCAATACTGTGGATGTCCAATTTTTTCAACTGTTCAATGACTGCATTACGCTGTAATTGCTTACGCATAGTTGTCACGTTTCACAACCTCCAGTGCTGATTCAACACCATCAATGTAATCACTATGTTCCTTGTATTCTTTCACTAGATTAGGAAGTGCACTGTCACCAAACGGAAGTCCGTTATGAACCAAAACCTCCTGGATAATTTGTTCTCCTAAGTCCTTTAGATGGTCCCGCGAATCTACAAGGAGCTGGCTTAGGTCATCCACAATCCTCTTATTAGCATTAGGAAATTCGAGCGCTTCATTTAAATCCATAACGCTTGCATTTTCGGGGATATAACAAGCATGCTTGTTGTCGTAATGAGTTGTAACTTTACCGTCATTATCTAAAGTTTGAACGCTTGTTACCTGGCTTTCATGGATATTAAGACCAACAACTGATAATTTTGTACCTTTAACATTCAACACTGCTTTCATTTTTATTCCTCCTTATATTTCCTTTCTGTTAAACTATTGGTAGAAAGGTAGGTGATACATAATGAATTTAAGAGAAGCTAATTTCCCATTTAATGAGGAAACAGAATTAACTATGCTTTACTTAGAAAAACAAGATTTATCTGATTTAAGCCCGTCGCAACTAGTTGAAAAATACTTCGCAGTTTACGCGGAGATTAGAGAAAAACTACATGAAACTTATTAACAGCTTTTTAGTGCTTTAAAAATTTTTACCATCGCACTACTAATCATAGGTAATTCTGTTACATTAGATTTTTCTGAACGCTCTGCTAACAGTTCCAGCTGTTGGCGGAGTATTTCTTCGTTAGTAAGCTTTTTATTGTCTTCCACACTCATTCACTCTCCTTTCATAGATTGATAGTTTTATTTGTAACGCACTGCTACAGCTTTATTAATTGCGTTGCTAATCAAAGCTAATCGTTGCTCAATCGGTAATGCTAACCATTGTGCTACTTTGATTTTCATTTAACTCACCTGACTTTCAATAGATTTCACGTTGTATGGATCCGTTAAATCTTTACCTGTATTGCGAACCATAAAGTTATCAAGTTCTATAGTAGAAACTTTCATTCTTCCTAATTTAAGACCCTGCAACATTCCACTTTTAATCAATTCGTATACTTTGTTTCTATTGCATTTAAGCCTTTTCGCTACTTCGGCAACCTCTAAAAGCTCATTCAAGATCAATCACCTCTTTGTTAAATGCTCAGTATTTTACGGATATGCTTTACATGCTCCTGGGCTTTCGGGCCATCCTTTCGACCTCGGATAATATCCGATAAATACGCATTAGATATACCAACCATTTCTGCTAATTCCTTTTGACTCATTTTTCTTTTAAACAGTTCAGAACGAACTTGTACTCCTAAATATTCTGGCATAATGACACCTCGTTTCGTTAAAAATCATACCGTCATCGGCTCGGTATAACAGCGCTTTACTGAATTGGAAAATATTAAGCTAAATTATTTGCTAATATCGTTGACCCCAAATGACTTTTTTGCTATTATAAACCCATAGCTAAATAAGACTTTAAAAAGCCTGTAAACATTACACTTCATCCGTTCCCCAACGTTAAAATGTGTTTTGATAGGTTGTCTTTTTTGTACTCTTTTTAGCCAATAAATTAGCTTATGAACACAGTATAATGACTTTAAAGTTAGTTGTCAATCTATTAATGACTAAAAAGTTAATATTGTTTGATAAGCCTTGCGAAAGGTTGATATAAGTGAGTTTAGTGAAAAGAATAAAAATACTTTGCGATGAGAAAAAAGTAACTTTCGCAGAAGTAGAAAGAGAAATAAGCATCTCAAATGGTCAGATAAGAAGATGGGATAATGTATCACCTAAAAGTGAAACACTTCAAAAAGTTGCTGACTACTTCGATGTTAGTACTGATTATTTATTAGGTCGTACTGACAAGAAGCGTTACTACGATTTAACAGATAAAGACGAACTTTCTATCCAAAGAGAACTTAAAAAAATAATTAATGGTGAAGACGTAGACAATGCGTTTGCTGCTTTTGACGGAAGAATTTTAGATGAATTAGATGAAGAAGATAGAGAGTTGCTTATTGCATCGTGGGAAAATACTTTACGATTAACCAAAAGAATGGCTAAACAGAAATTTACACCTAAAAAATATAGAGATTAAAGTACGGTGGTGTTTTAATGGATATCAAAAAAGTTGTTGAACAATTAGTAAAAAAATATGGTACAAGTGATCCTTTTGAATTGGCTGAACTGCTCGGGGTAGTTGTTGTATCTGAATCATTAGGTTCAATATACGGCTATTACAGTAAATCTCACCGTACTAAAGTCATTCACATTAACGAGAATTTACCTTATGAGCAACAGTATTATACTTGTGCCCATGAACTTGGACATGTTATTAAACATCCAGAAGCGAATACCGCTTTTTTGAAAAAGCACACACTATTTTCAACTGACAAAATTGAAATCGAAGCTAATACATTTGCTGTTGAGTTATTGCTACCTGATGAATTATTTAAAGAACAAGGTTTTTGTTCTGCTTTTACCATCTACGATGTTATAGAAGAAAAGGGAGTTCCACTTGAACTATTACATTTAAAAACTGTAGATGGTAAAAAAATTTTACCCTAAGAAGAACAAACATTCCCATTAAAGGTGGTGATTAATAAAAGTGTTAAATATTTTAATAAATTTGGAAGGAGAAAGTCTATGCAAGGTGGCGTAAGAAAACGAGGAAACAAATGGTATTACTATTTTGAATTAGGATTAATCGATGGTAAGCGAAAAAAAATCGAGCGGACTGCTGAAGGTGCTCAAACAAAAGCTGAAGCAGAATCTGTATTAAGAAGAAAAATATTAGAGTATGAAAATGCAGGCACTGTTTTTAAACCATCCGAAATGACACTTCATGATTTTTTAATGTTTTGGCAAATTGAATATGTACAATTAAGGTTAAAACCAAATACGCAAGACAATTACCGCATAACAATCAAAAATCATATATTACCACATATCGGAAAATACAAATTAAAATCGCTTACTCCGCACGTATTACAACAGTTTTTAAACATGAAAGTACGTGAAGGGTTGGCAAGACAAACAGTAAGTATAATACAGGGAATATTAAATAAATCATTGAAGCAAGCTGTGTATCCATTTAAATATATTAATGAAAATCCGATGCAATATGTTGAATTATTAAAAGATAAGGAACGTAAACCAACTAAGGATGATTTAAAAATACAACCAAAAGAAAATTTAAGATTAATGAACGAAAGTATAACAGAAGATCATCCATTCTATTTACCATTTCATATTGGCTTTCATTGCGGAGTTCGAGTAGGAGAATTATGTGGGCTTGAATGGAAACATATTAATTTTGATGAAATGACAGTGGAAATTGAGCAGCAATTAGTTAGTAAAAGAATTACTGATGAAAACGGAAAGGATTATTATAAATGGATTGTAGGTTCACCTAAAACTAAATCTGGCTATCGAACTATCCCAGTCGGAAAATCCTTAATGGAGATATTAAAAAAAGCAAAAAAGAAACAAATTGCAAATCGATTAAAGTATGGAGAATTTTATCGCCAAGATCCTGATCATGATTTTGTTTGCAAAAAAGAAAATGGAGAACATTACACACCCGCTGTAATAAAGTATCAAACAAGAGAGTTGATTACAAACAAACTTGGCATCGCTTTTAATTATCACTCTTTAAGACATACCCATGCAACGATGTTAATTGAAAGTGGACAACCAATAAAAACAGTACAAAAAAGATTAGGACACAGCAGATCAGCAATTACTGAAGACCGCTATGTCCATTTAACTCAAAAGATGGCCAGGGATGCTGCCGATATTTTTGATTCCATCGCAAGAGATTTATAAATTGCTGGCACAATTTAATAGCGGTGGCAAATCGGTGGCATCCTCCACCCAAAGAATATAAAATCACTAATTAACAACCTCTATAAACGTTGTTATATCAACGTTACTTCGAATCATCCATCTTCAGTACAGCCATGAATGCCTCTTGAGGTACTTCGACTGAGCCGACTTGTTTCATACGTTTTTTACCTTCTTTTTGTTTATCAAGAAGTTTACGTTTACGGGAAATATCTCCGCCGTAACATTTCGCTAATACGTTTTTACGCATCGCTTTAATTGTTGAACGCGCGACAATTTTTTGTCCAACTGCGGCTTGAATAGGTACTTCGAATTGTTGACGTGGTATTAATTCTTTTAGTTTTTCTACGATAATTTTGCCACGTTCATAAGCGAAGTCGCGGTGAACGATAAAGCTTAGTGCATCGACTTGCTCAGCATTTAGTAGGATATCCATCTTCACTAGTTTTGAAGGCTGGTAACCGATTAGCTCATAGTCAAATGATGCATAGCCTTTTGTATTTGATTTTAAATAATCGAAAAAGTCATAGACAATTTCAGCTAATGGCATTTCATAAATAATGCTGACACGAGATGTATCAATATAGTCCATTGTCATGAAATTACCACGTTTCATTTGGCAAAGTTCCATAACCGCCCCAACGTAATCATTCGGTACCATAATCGTTGCTTTCACATATGGCTCTTCAACACGATCAATCTTTTGTGGGTCTGGCATAAATGATGGGTTGTCGACTTTAATGGACGTACCATCTGTCATATGCACTTCGTAAATTACAGATGGTGCTGTTGTAATTAAATCGATGTTAAATTCACGTTCAATACGTTCTTGAATGATTTCCATATGAAGAAGTCCTAAGAAACCACAACGGAAACCGAAACCTAACGCTTGTGACGTTTCAGGCTCATACTGCAATGCTGAGTCATTTAACTCTAATTTTTCTAAGGCATCACGTAAATCATTATACTTAGCTGTATCAATTGGATATAATCCACAGTACACCATTGGATTTAAACGACGATAACCCGCTAATGGCTCAGCTGCTGGGCGACTCGCAAATGTTACCGTATCCCCTACGCGCGTATCACCTACATTTTTAATTGACGCTGTTAAGTAACCAACATCACCAACTGTTAATTCACTTTGCGGTACACTTTTCGGAGTATGTACGCCGACTTCAATAACATCAAATTCTGCGCCCGTCGCCATCATGCGAATTTTATCACCGGGTTTAACAGTACCATTCATAATACGAATAGAGATAATAACACCTTTATAGGCATCGTATACAGAGTCAAAAATAAGTGCTTGTAATGGTGCATCCGGATCACCAGTTGGTGCAGGAACTTTTTCAACAATTTGTTCTAAAATATCTTCAATACCGATACCAGCTTTAGCAGAAGCTAATACCGCTTCAGAAGCATCTAAACCGATAACATCTTCAACTTCTTGACGTACACGTTCTGGATCTGCTGCTGGTAAGTCAATTTTATTGATTACTGGCAGAATTTCTAGGTCGTTATCAAGTGCTAAGTAAACGTTAGCCAATGTTTGCGCTTCAATACCTTGTGCTGCATCCACAACTAAAATAGCGCCTTCACAAGCAGCTAAACTACGTGATACTTCATAAGTAAAATCGACATGTCCTGGTGTGTCGATTAAATGGAATGTATACACTTCGCCGTCTTTAGCTTCATATTTTAATTGGACTGCATTTAACTTAATTGTTATGCCTCGCTCACGTTCTAAATCCATTGAGTCGAGTAGCTGTGCTTTCATTTCACGGGATGTCAGTGATTTCGTTTGCTCTAAAATACGGTCAGCAAGCGTTGATTTCCCGTGGTCAATATGTGCAATTATAGAGAAATTTCGTATATTCTCTTGTCTTTTCAATCGTGCTTCTCGGTTCATCTCTTCCACTCCTAATTAAACTATAATGAATTATACTATGAACCATATACAAACCACAACATTAGAACGGCATAAATGCTGTTAAATCAATGGTTACTCTTATTTATGTTTATTATTTTCTGCAACACAATGCATAAAAAAGCACCATTTCGAGGCAATGCAGCCCAAAATGGTACTTTTCGAGAAATAGATAAAATATGGCAAGTATGTGTACGACAAGAGGTTAGCGTCACTTGCTTTTTTTTATAGTGGATTACCTTTCACACGCCCAACCATCTTTGTCTCGATCATGTTTAGACTGATATGCAGGATGGTCAGACCCTACACCATTCGGGTAATCTTTACGAAGCTCCGTACAATTTTTATAGGTTTTATTGCTATTTGAATGATGCACGTTGGAAGAGCCACCTGGTTTATTCGTTGTCGTAGTAGACGGATTTTTTGAGCTTAAATACGAATCTACAACATAGCCTTCGTAAGCAGAAGTCGTTACATACGACCAGCCGGCAATTGTAGAATGCACAGCTACTTGTTCATTTTTTGATAGCTCACCAACTTGAATGCCTGAAGGACTTGCGATATTGCGCACAATCAGACTACTTGAAACAACATATTTCGTAATTGGTTGTGATTTACTCATAAAATTAGTCGCTGCGTAACCTATCACATTTCCATACTGTACAAATGACCAACCATCTCTAGCTGTCCCAAAATCTCTCACGACCATTTTATGTTGTAATGTTGCGACGGTCTTCCCTTTTAATGAAGGCGTTTCTTTTACAACTAAGCCACTTTTTGAGCTAGCGATTTTAATTGTATACGGTGCATCATCGAGTACAGCATCCGATATATAGCCATCCATCATTTTATCTTCGCTAGTTAAATAAGCGATACGAGCATATTCATTATGTTGGCTCATTACGATAACAAAAGTCCCTTTTTCCATAGTCCCAATCTCTTTTGCATTAGCAGCTGGTTTTTCATATACTTTCGTTGAAGAATCTGTGACCTTCACTTCTTTAAATGTGTTGGCATTCGCTTTATCGAAATGGCATGTAAATGCTAGCAATAAAGTTAGCATTATGACGAATGTTTTTATTTTCATTAGTCTATCTCCTTTCGTGTTTTACATATGTAGCGAAAAATAATATAACAATTCTCTCGCACTCAATATTATACATTAATGGTTTATAATTGGTATAATTATATTTAATAACAATCGACGCATAAAAAAGAGACGAGTAACTCATTGGAGTTGCTCGTCTTTCCGTATCTACAAAGGTCTAGTGGCGATTGGGCCAGGTTTCATGGCGTTATGCCGGTTTTTGGTGGCGTTTAAACCAAGTTTCGTGGCGTTTGCACCATTTTATCTATCAATCTCTCATTCTATGTGCATCAATTGTTTGTTGAATCAGATTAGTTAAAGCTTCAACCCCTTGTGGTTCTAAATGTACGCCGTCCGGAGCAAAATACTCGGGGTGATTCAGGGCAGCAGCATGCCAATCAATTAACGTAATATTGGCATATTCCTGTGCTTTGTTCGCTAAAGCCGTATTTACTTTTGTTTCCCAAGGACGTGGTACTCGGGTGTTCACTACATAAATTTGAGCTTGAGAAAAAGCGCCAAGGAGCTTGTCTATCTGCTCATTCGTAAAGTAACCATTTGTCCCTAGTTGAATAATCACCGCTTTATCTTCTTGATTAAAACGCGCGTAACTAGGAACCAACTCGACTGCTTGTGAAACTTGTCTTCCGATTTTCCCATCGATTGTGATGTTCGGGTATAGCGTATGTAAACGCTTAGCAATATCGATCATCACAGAATCCCCGATTGCTAGTAGTTCTTTATACGGTTCTTTCAATGGCGTTTCATGCGACTCGTCTTGCGCCGATTGAGCTGTTTCATCGTTATGGTCCGCAGTGACGTCCACTTCTTTATCGGTGTGTTGTTGTTGCGTATCGTTAACTGCATCCTGTTGTGCACCAGTTATTTTAATATTTGTCGGATAATGATCCTTTGAATCTTGTTGTGCTTCCCCTACTATCCCTGTCATACCAGTAAAAAATACGAGCAAGAATAGTGCAAGCATAGCGGTTGCTATTTTTCTAGCAATCGAAAAATTACGCCATCTGTTTGGATTGATGACCAAATATTGTTTGAAATATGCTCGCAAACCTTGTTTCCGTATCGGCATTTCAATAAAGCGATAAGAGAGTTCAGCAAGCATTACGATCATCACGAGCTGTAAAGCAACACGCCAATACGCAGGGTTGCCGATTTCATAAACCGGCGTACCGAGTACGATAATTGGATAATGCCAAAGATAAATGCCATATGATCTAGAACCAATCCAGCACAATGGCTTCCAAGAAAGTACTTTTCCTAAAAAACTAGCAGGATGGCAAACACACGCAATGAAGAGCGCTGCATTTATACAAAATAGAAACATGCCACCTCTGTATAAAAATGCTTGGTATTCATCTACGAATAAAATACTTCCAATAAAAATAAGGAAGGAAATTACACCTATACTATTAAGCTCATAAACATGCTTTGTCGAAAGCTTTTTAGTCGACAGCCTTTTCATTGGCCACACGAAGGCAAGCCAACAACCGATTAATAATTCAAATGACCGTGTATCTGTACCGTAATAAATACGACTTGGATCAGAGCCAGGTTGATACAGTATAGCCATAAGGATTGCTGAACAAATTGCACCAATAAAAATCATGTTTGAAAATTTACTTTGTTTTTTAAAGATGGATAGTCCAACAATTAATACAATTGGCCAAAGTAAATAAAATTGTTCCTCTATAGCTAAAGACCATAAATTTTTCAAAGGAGAAGGCGACCCGAAACTATCAAAATAAGATAGTTTGTGATAAATAAACCACCAATTACTAGAATAAAAAATGGAGGATAGGGCATCTCCTCGTATCGTATTTAGCAGTTCTTTATGAAACAACATGACCCATACGACAGAAGTCATAATCATCACGTATGCAGCTGGAACTAGTCGCCGAAAACGCCCAATCCAAAATTTACGCAAATTGATTGTTACTTGCTCCCCTTGCACCGGTAAAATCGTTGAGGTAATTAAGTAACCTGATAAAACAAAAAAAATATCAACTCCGAGGAACCCTCCACTGGCCCATCGAAAGTTAAAATGGTAAGCAATAACAGCTAATACTGCTAAAGCTCTAATCCCATCTAATCCTGGGATATAACGATGATTCAATGTCTTGCCTAACATACTGTTTCCTCCAATAAAAATAAAACCTTATTCACATTATTTAGTTATAAAATTGTCCTTCTAACGCCTAGCCTCTGCCCCTTTTCTACCCTTATTCCATTACTTATACTTAAAGACGAATGAGCTAACTAAAAAGGTTAACCATTTTCTAAAGCAAAAAAAATTATTACGGAGGTTTTTATGATGCTTCATACTTCGTACTGGGCCTTAAAGTCCCCTAATATCCTACAAATCATATGTATATAATATAATTTCACTGATAATTTAAAAATTTGCACTATTGTCATCAACGAAAAAAAGCATCTGCCCATAACGGTAGATGCTTTTGAAGCGGTTTTTTTCATTGATGTACACAATCGAAAATCGCCCGATTCAATAAGGCGTATGAGCTGACTTGAAAAGTATAATGCAAGGTAAAAACAATTGAAAGACCTAGAAATAAAAAATTTCAGGTATTTTTTTCAATTGCCCCCTCACTTACCAGTCATTACCCTTTATTGAGACTATCAAAGCATTTTCTTAAGGTGGACAACTGCGAAAAAATCGCTTGGATATAACGATTAGATTGTGCAATCGACCGATTACTCTACTACTACTAGACACTCTACAAAAAAGCTATTTAACTATTAGATTCTGTGACAAAAGTTTTCGAAATCGCTTTGCCAATAACAGCAATTGTGCGATTTAATTCTTCTTCTGTATTATCGATTCCACCTAATTCAATGATAATCATTTCTTTCGCTAAATCTTGATTGTAACGACCATCTACATTATCCCCACTTTTAGAAATAACCCCTCTTGAAACCTTAGGAACAATGTCATTCATCGCAACAGAGAGACTTTCTGCATAAGCAGTATTCCATCTGTAATTTTTGTGTTCGGCTCCTACGACGATAGCAATACGTGCGTATGATTCATTGTTGTGGGTAATCGTTGTCGCATCACGTTTAGCGGAATCTCGGTGCAAATCAATGACTAAATTATACGATTGTTCTTGTAAACGTTTTTCTAAATAGGGGCGTACAGTGTTGTAGGCTTGCGGAAACGTTTTACCTTCCGCTTTCATTACCTTCATCACGTCGACATCTAATACATCTGTTTGGATACCATTCATGCTAAAGTGCTTGGTAACGGCATCTTGTAAATTAAAAATATTTGTTTTGTCATCATAAACTTCTGCTTTCCCGCTTACAGCTTTCACCATCGGCTGATAGGCTTCTTGTGAATGCGTAAATAACAATAATACTTTAAATGGATCTTGCACGTTCGTCTGCTCATTCGTTTGCTCATTCGTCAACTCTAGTGCTGTTTGTTCAGGCAAATTAGTAGCGGCAAACACGACTTGTTTATCCTCTGGTGGTTTAATCGGAGTCGATGCTTGCTTGTTGAACGGAAGTTGCCCAGCAATGACTGGTAATACGAAAAAGAACAATAATAGACCAATTGACCATTGTAGTTTTTTTAGCAAAGTCACACCCTCCTCCCCTTATCGTATGGAGGGGATGTGTCTTTTAGAACGATGAAATTATAGTTCGTTTGCCCATTTTGTTAGCATAGTGGAAATGAGTGTTGCATACCGATCTATCCAATAATCCGCTTCTTTTGGCGTAACCATTAACTGTGAATGGGAAGCGGCAAATGTCTCTTCAAAAAGCTGCTGACGTTCTTCTTTTGACCATGTTGCCCATTCACCGAAAATTGGTGTCACAAGGGACATATCCAGTTCTTTATTAATATCAGGTCGCCAAGAAGATAAGGATAATTTAGATGAAGGCTTGCCTCGTTCGGCCACACGTGCAGCGATGGAGCGCAACATCACTTCTACTGCATCCGCAATTAAAACGGGTGCGTCAACGACTGTTGGAATACCGATAGCCGTAACAGGAATACCAAGCACCTCACGAGAAATTTCTTTCCGTTGATTGCCGACGCCTGAGCCAGGATGAATTCCTGTATCTGTAAGCTGGATAGTTTTACATAGACGGTCACTTGCTCTTGTTGCAAGTGCATCTACCACGATGATTAGTTTTGGTTGCAGACGCTCTGCCAATGCTGCGACAAATTCACCTGTTTCATAACCTGTTTGCCCTGTTACGCCAGGTGCATACATAACAAATTTATCATCGATTTCATCTAAACTATGCAAGTGATCGATCACATATGGCCCTATGGCATCGGGTGTAATCGTTCGATTGCCAAGACCTATTATTAAAATTTTATCTTCAGCTTTCCAAGAAATTGATTCATGCAATGTTTTAAAATTTTCCAGTAACACTTTTTCAAGCTGTTCAAAGCCATCGTGGTCATCTATCGTCAACGTTGGGACGGACAGGGTTATATATTTCCCTTCCTTTTTCCCTATTTGCTGTTCACCATCAGCATCCACTTGTACATCCGTTATTTTGACACGCCCTGCAGTGCGATCTTCGATTTGAATTCCAGTCGATTGCTTCAGTGTGTCTTTTTGTTCTTTCGTTTGATGTAAAACGACCTCTTCCGATTCATCAATTAAATCAGTACGCTGCCAATTTAAGTTTTGCATTCAGTTCACCTCAAATTGTAGTTTGTTCAAACTGTCAAGTAAATATTCTTTGCATTTATCTATTGCAATTTAGCCTAGCGTTTGTTAAAATGATTTTTGTTGTATTGACACACGAAATCAATGAGAAGATATCATCTCGTACCTATTTTAGGAGGTGAAAGATATGCCAAACATTAAATCTGCGATTAAACGCGTAAAAGTTAACGAAAAAGCTAACATTGCTAACTCTCAAGCTAAATCTGCAATGCGTACTACAGTGAAAAAAGCTGAAAACGCTGTTGCTGCTAACGCTGAAAACGCACAAGAACTTTTACAAGCAGCTTACAAATCTTTAGATAAAGCAGCTTCAAAAGGACTTATCCACAAAAACGCGGCGGCTCGTAAAAAGTCTCGCCTAGCTAAAAAAGCGTAAGTGTTTATAAGATCAGTTTCTCTTCGGAGTAACTGGTCTTTTTTCGTATCTACAAAAAATCCACTTGGCCAATGCGGTGAACGTAATTACATTCACCGTAAAGTGCTAAGTGGATTTATTGCTGTCGCTGAATTCCCAAGTGAAAGACACGAACGCTCCTGCGAGGACCGCGTGGTCATTGCAAACTAATGTTGTAGCTTGCAGTGTGTCCGCGTTTTTTACGCCAAAGGAAATTTAAAATGCTCCTAAATCAGTCGATTTAAGTATGGTATTTTTTGTATAATCCACACAATGATTGTAGAAAGCACTAAAATGATGACTACTTGTAATGGAATAGCAAAGAGTGGCTTGATAAACAGCTCATTGCCTTCAAAAAAGTGCGGACGGACTTTATCAAGAATCATAGCATGTACTAAGTAAACACCAAAGCTTGTTTGTCCAATGAGCTTGACGATCTTACTTGTTTGATAACTTCCATTTGCTACTTTTCGATTGACCCAATATTTCACAAAAACAAAAAGTGCAATGCTCATCACAATAACATTTGGACTAGAGTAAGAATAGGCATAGCCCGAAAATTGTCCTTGTTGCTCCGATAATGCCATTGTCCGCCAAATTGTTTCAAAGGCCCCAATAATCCCTAATACATAAATCCCAATACGCCATTTTGTCGATAGCTCAAATTTTGCTAAGTAATAGCCAAGTAAAAAGAAGCCAATATATTCACTTAGCGGGAAAAACAATGTAAATTCATTACTCACGATATACGAATAATAACGGAATATTCCATAAAATAGTATCCATAGAACAACCACATAGCCTATCATTTGTTTGGAGGCATGGTTGACGAAAATATTGAAAACCGGCGCTAATAGATAAATACCGATAAGCGCATAAAAATACCACAAATGATAGTATATCTGATTATTAAAAAACATAATCAAAAATTCTTTCAAAGAATACCCTGGATTCCATATATACGTTGCCCAAGCATAATAAATAATCGACCAAGCAATGAAAGGGAGTAAAATTTTATTGGCACGTTTTTTAAAAAAAGTGCCGAGAGGCTCTTCTTTTCGTCCAAGTAAAAGTGCCCCGCTAATCATTAAAAAAATGGGCACACACCATCTCGATAAAGCATTGTACACAATACCTGTTTGCCAATCAAAATCAGCTATTTTGTCATAAAGTACGACATAAGGCGTCGCAGCATGTAATAGTAGTACGCCTAAGATGGCAATTGCCCGTAGGCTGTCCATGTACTGAATTCGTGTTTGCACGTTCAAAAACCCCCCACGACATTATACATCCATTCATACCCAACTAGTTAATATTTTTTACAGCTGCCGTAGTAAAAATAGTTCTAGATAGCGCTCACGGTTGCCTCCAGTTGTTTTTAACTGTAAATCGACCTGTGCCAATTGATATAAGGCTTTTAGTAAACTCTCTTCAGATGGACGGTTGCGCTGCTCCACCATCAGCTTGACACGATAAGGATGGATTTTTAAATTTTTAGCAATTTGTTGTGGGTGATAGCCTTTTTTCAGCAAGTAAAAAACATTCGACATCGTCCGCACATTTGAAGCAAGTAGCCCGACAAGCATGATGGGCTCTTGTTTTTGACGCAATAAATCATGGTATATCGACAATGCTGCGACAGGGTCATTTGCAAAGTAGGCATTTAACATTTTAAAGGCATCTTGTTCAAGTGTTTTTGCCACTAAATCCTCGACTAATGTCGTTGTAATTTCTCCGCCTTCTCCAACGTATAAAGACAGTTTTTCTATTTCCATCTGTAGTTGAAGCATGTTCGACCCAACCATTGAGACAAGTTGCTCAATAGCACTTTGCGTAATTGTATTGCCTTGTGCGTTGACAAGCCCTTGAATCCATACGGCCAAATCTTGCTCTTTCGGCGTTTCTGCTTGGACGACAAACGCTTGCTCTTTCATCATTTTTGTCACTTTTTTGCGTTCATCCAGTTTTTCATATGGCGCAATAAACACTGTTACCGAAAAATCTGAAGGGTTGGCTAGCCATGCCTCCAAACGTTTCACATCATGATCGATTTTTTCCTTCCCTTTTTCAGTCGCCTTTAGAAATGATGCATTTTTGGCAATGACAAGCTTACGCTCTGAAAAAAATGGGATTGTATCCGCTTCATCCATCACAACGTCCACCGGCATTTCGTCCAAATCAAAAGTACTCATTTCGATTTCTTCTTCTGTCCCAAGTGCTTCTTTTAAACGCTTAACTGTTTCATCTATAAAATAGCTTTCCTCACCAATAATTAAATACACTGGCGCCAGCTCACCTTTTTTTATTTTGTTCCAAACCGTTGAAATCATAATATTTTACCTCCATATAGCAATACTACTAGTATACATGATTTAGTTTCCATTGTGACGTTGAGCTAAATTGTGTCCATTCCTTGCCATAGTTGGTAATTCATCTTTTCGATATAGCTTTTATGAAAACGATGTCTTATAATAAATAACAGAATTGGAGGGATGACAATGAATCCATTTGAAGGTAATAATATACAATGTAAACGTAACGATGCTATCGATTCAGGCGTTGGTTTCGGCGTATCTTTTGGGGTCTTCACTGTTATGTTCATCATCGCAGTAATAGTAGACTTCGTAAGCATGTAAGCTACCTTTAAAACCAATGAAAAAGACCTTGTTCACTTGTGGACAAGGTCTTTTTCTGTCTGAACATACCAATGATCACCATCAAACACTACTTCGATCGTACCATCTATACCGGTTATTTTTGTCGCTAACTGACGCTGCCTAAAACGTTCGACAACGACTTCATGCGGGTGATGATAGCGATTGTTACGTCCTGCACTAAAAATCGTTAATTTAGGTTGTAGGAGCTCTACAAATGGCTCACTGCTGGACGTTTTACTACCATGATGCCCTGCCTTTAATAACGTGATATCGGCTAATTGTTGACGATAATGCGTTAGTAGCTGTCGCTCGCCAGCTTCTTCTAAATCGCCCGTTAATAGTGCACGAAACATTCCTTGCTGCATAAATAAGACAATGGAATCGTTATTGCCCTCATAATGGGTATCTCGGGGTGATAAATAGTGGAAATTTGCAGAGCCAACACGCCAAGACGTACCTTCCATTTTTTCTTTTACAGGTACTTTTTGTGTCATCGCTTCTGCTAATAAATCTTGCATTGCTGGCGTATCGAGAGAGCCAGGTGTTACATGGATTTCACGCACCTTAATCTCCTCCAACACTTCCTCAGCTCCTTCTACATGGTCGGCATCTGGGTGGGTCACAATCAAAACATCTACCTGTCGAATACCTTTTCCTTTTAAAAACGGTACGACAACCTGTCTGCCGACCTCATACGGCCGATTTGAGACCTGCCAAGCCTCTTGCCTAAGTCGTAATACACCGCCAGCATCAACGACGTATACGGCCCTTCTAAACGGTAATTCAATAACTGTACAATCTCCTTGTCCTACATTTAAAAATGTCAGCCTCGTTTCGTTATAGAGCATCGGTGCAATATGAATACAAAGGGCAGGTATCAGTAGGGCAATAGCCACTTTACCGTAATGTCTTGCTTCTAAAAAATAGAAGCTCATAAGCACGCTGACAAATGCCATACAAACGAGCCATAATGCCGGTTTCCCAGGCGACCATAATTGCAACGGTAATGCTTGTAAAAATAAGATTGCCTCCGTTAGCCAAGTACGCAACGGTTCATATATTTCAAAAAATGGTTTGGCTAAAGGTTGCGCGAGCATTGTGATGATGAGCAAAATCATATTCATTGGTAGAACGACAAATGAAAATAACGGCACAAAGACAATGTTTGCTAAAAATGAAGAAATGGATAGTTCGTAAAAATGATACAGTAGTAGCGGATAAACAAGTAGTTGGCATACAAAAGTAATAAGCAATGATTTGTTGAACCAATGTCGGTCTTGCAAAATGACCTTTGAGTAGATAAGACTAGCCGTTGCCAAATAGGATAACTGGAAGCCAATTTGAAAAATAACGCCTGGCTCAAGTAAAACAAAGCCAATAAAGCTGATTGCTAGTGCATCATCTACCGGCATCTGCAACCTTGTATAGCGCATTAGCATCACTAGTTCTACAACAGTAACTGCACGAGCTACAGATGGCGCTCCACCCGCTAGCACCCCATACATAGGTAACACAATGAGTAAGACAATGTTCACTATTTCTTTGCGAATACCTAATCGAAGTAAACCCTCATAAAACAACCATGATATGAATGCTACATGTAAGCCCGAAATGGCGAATAAATGTGTAATACCAAGCTTTTGATAGGCTCGCTGGAGCTCATCATCGACATGATCCCGTACACCAATAAGCAGCGCCTGTGCTTCTGCTACAAGCGATGGTGGAAACGCAGTCTCAATATGCTTTTTTAAGTGCAATCTATACTTTGCCATTACTGAACCAACTGTATTATCTTTTGATAGCAACGACCAGCTCGTTACTTCCACTATGCCCTTTGCACCTTTGCTCACTAAATATTTCTCAAAGGAAAAAGCATACGAATGGGCTGGTGGATTAGGTCCTATCAATTGACCTTGAACACGATAAGTAAACCCTGCAATCGATGTTGTTTCATAATAGTGTTTTTCTTGCTCTGAAGATAACGTATACAAAACATAGAGCTTTTCACCTGAAGCGGTTTTTGCGAATCCACTAAGCCGCTGTCCATTAATTTTATAGTCACTCGTCCAAGTTAATTGAAAAGTTGACGGTAAAGGGGAAGGTTCCGTCAATCGAATAGTAGTAATAAAGAAGAAAGTAAGAAGTCCAGCACTTATAACGAGTGCTGAAAGGATGATTGTCTCACCTTTTAAAGTAAGCCATGAAGCTAATAACAGCAAACAAACAAGTAGCCAAGCTGTGTTGTGTGCCGCTAAGGAGGCAACAAGCACAGCAAGAGCTACATATATCCATTTATGCTTTATTGCATTTTGCCAAATAATGCACTCACCTTCTGTTCATAAGGGAGCAATTTTTCAGCTGGCATACCACTTTCACGTAACGCATTTAACATGTCTATGTACAAGTCTAATTTTTCATTTCTTAAAAAATCAATTTTGCGCTCATCAAAAGGTACATGCAACACCTCTACGCCTGCTTTCTTAAATAATTCTTGCGCATATGGATTATTTTTATAATCCGTAGCATAATAAACCCGCTCAATTCCTGCCTGAATAATAGATTTTGTACATGGTAGACAAGGGAAATGTGTCACATACAAGTCCGCACCTTTTGTCGGTGTGCCATACTTGGCGCATTGTAAAAGCGCATTCATTTCAGCGTGCACCGTCCGCACACAATGATTATCTACAACATAACAACCCTCTTCAATACAATGTTCATCACCTGTAATCGAGCCGTTATATCCTCCTGCTATAATTCGCTTATCCCGTACAACCGTTGCACCGACTGCCAGTCTTGTACAAGTACTACGTAACGCGAGTAAATGGCTTTGTGCCATAAAAAATTGATCCCAAGTAATACGCTCCATATGACTACCTCCATAAATAATTCCATAATTAACAAACCGTGCATCGCTGCAGCAGTCACTTTTCTACTATAGTGTAGCCCTTTAGGAAAAGGGTCGTCAACCGCACACGTTAATTTAGTTGACTGTGATTGAATCCTTCAGTTTTTCAAATGTTTTTTCGCCAATACCTGTCACTTTTTTGACATCCTCTATCGTTTGAAAGTACCCATTTTCCTCACGATATGCAATAATACTTTGCGCTTTAGATGGGCCAATCCCTGCTAAAGTTGTCAGTTCCTTATCATCGGCTTTATTGACATTGACCTTATTATTCGATGGCTTATTGCTATCACCAAATGCGGCAAACTGAATATTAGCTATTCCTTCATCAAGCTGTTCTCCTTTGACAGGAATATAAATCACCATTTCATCTTGCACCTTTTGGGCATGGTTAATAAGACGTGTATCAGCATCCTCGCTATAGCCGCCTGCAAGCTGTACTGCGTCAATAATTCGTTGTTCGGGCTGAAGTGCATAGACACCTGGATGCAAAACTGCACCTTTTATATCAATTAGTACCTGCTGTACGACCGCTTCTTCTTCGGCAGGTTCTGTTATTGCTAGTTGTTCTGTAGGTTGGATTGTTTCGATGAGCTCTTCTTGGGGAGGTGAAGAGTCAAAACTCGAAAAATAGAAGTAACAAAGTCCACTGATTCCAAGTATGCTAGGGAGTAGCACACTTTTTCTATACTTTTGCCATAAAGATTGGATCATTGTACCACCCTTTCATTGCAAAAGGTCAATCATATGGAGTTAACTTTATCATATACTATCATGCTTTTATTGAAAAGTTATATGCTATCATTGGCGAAAAAAGCATCCACCCTACTATAAGACATATTTTAAAATGCCAAGTCATCCAGTTTAATAGCGGTAGTAGTTTTGTTTTGCCAATCAGACTGAATGGCACTATAAAGCACACTATCTGTAACACTACCATCCGCATTTTCCCACGCATTTCTTAAGTATCCTTCTTTGACAAAACCCGCTTTCGTAAAACATTTACGCATGCTTAAGTTGTCCGCTCTTGTATATCCTTCGATACGAATTTTATTTTTTTCTCCAAAAAGATAATTTTGCAGCCAGCGAAGTGCATGATGGCCATAGCCTTGTCCCCTATATGTTGCATCTAACCTTAAATCGAATGATACGATGGAATCTTCGATATCTTCAATACAAATAAGACCTATTTTTATATCGTTGTCAATTATCCAATATGTTTCTCTTCCGTCTTGATAATAGCCGTCCTCAACCAATAGTTGAACCGTTTCTTCTTTCATATTTTTATGAATATGATAATCCCAGCTGTTCGTTAACAGGAATGCTTTCAAATCGTTGATTTCATTTGAAAAAAGTTTAAATTCCATTGCTACACCCCTTTTCTCATTTTACTTTTTATGGAACATATATTTCCATAATACGGTTAAAGACTATGGTTCACAATGCTTTGCTATAAAAAAATGGACAAAAAAAGTCCGGCATTATGCCGAACTCACTTTTCACATAAATCCTGAGGCAAACAGCTTGTTTGCTTTCAAGTTTCATATTATTTGCTTATTTCACCGCACGTATAAAAATGCGTTCACTTTCATACTCAGGTGCTTCCTCTGTAAAGTCTGCCGTCACTTCTACGCCTGTAAAGCCAATGTCGCGAAGCCATGCCATATATTGCTCAATTGGGAATGTACGTTGGTTATGTTCCTCATCAAAACGCTCATACAAATTGCTTGCTGCATCTCGAACATAAAACGTCATTTGATGCACAACTGAATAGTCATAGTCCCCTAGTTCTGTATGCCAAACGTAGCTAATATCTCCATCATCATACGTAAATGGCCCGTCTAAAAAAATCTCATCCATTTTATATAATGAATGGACATCAAAAAATAGTTGACCACCTTGACGCAAAGAATGAAAAATACGTTCTAACGTAGCGTAAACAGCAGCCTCTTCCATCACATAGTTGAGCGAATCAATGGCAATCGTTACCACATCAAGTGCCTCAAAGCCATCCAATTCATGCATTGACATGCTGAATAGCGGCACTTGTAATCCCGCCTCTGTAAAACGTTCAGCAGCGATAGCAAGCATATCTTCTGACAAATCAATGCCACTTACCTGATAGCCAGCATTGGCTAGCATAAGACCAAGAACACCTGTACCACATCCAATATCTAACAGCTTCGGAAAATGTTCGCTTGGCGCATGTTGCTCAATCCATTCCACGTATTGATTATATGGAATATCTGTTTGGAGCTCATCGTATACATGCGCAAAACGTTCATAGCTACTCAACTTACGCCTCTGGCACGTCTAATTGCGGTGCATCGCCCCATAGACGTTCTAGGTTATAATAAGCACGCTCATCCTTGTGGAATACATGTGCTACAACATCGCCAAGGTCTACTAAAATCCAACGTGCGCCATCGAAACCTTCAACGCGGCGGATTTCATGCCCCTCTTTCACTGCTACATCTTGTAATTCACGAGCAATTGCCTGAACTTGGCGATCTGAATTCCCGTGTGCAATGATGAAGTAGTCTGCTAAAAGTGAAATACCTTGCATATTTAAAACGACAATATCCTCACCATGTTTGTCGTCGATTGCTTTGTAAGCTGCTTGTAATAAAGTTGAAGTCATCCTTCACTGTCCTCTCTTTTCATCATATCGTTGTAACATGCTATAGATAACGGATAAACAGCCTGCTTCGTATCAATTAAAAACGCTAATGTATGACGTATGCAGGCACTCATTGCCTTATCTAAATCTTTTTGTGCTTTTTTGCGCAGACGTTCTACACCATCAAATTTTCGATTCGGTTCAATCATATCTGCGACAAAAATTATTTTTTCTAAACGACTCATTGCTACACGTCCTGTCGTATGGAAACGGATTGCATTTAATATATCTTCATCCGTAATGCCAAATTCACTTTTAGCAATATACGCACCAACTGGTCCATGTAGTAATTCGCTGCCCCAGCCAAGCAGCTGTTGATCTAATTGTTGATGTTGAACGATTTGCTCCATCCAGTCGATATCAGCATATTTGGCAATATCATGGAGAATGGCTGCTGTTTCAGCTTTCTTTTCGTCCTCACCATAGATGTTCGCTAATGCAATGGCTGTTTCCATTACACCAAGTGTATGGATATAACGTTTCTCAGGCATGCGCGTTTTAATCGCTGCTAGATACTGTTCGCGTTCCATAAAGACCTTCCTCTCGTATAAACGTCTCTACCGCTTCTGGCAGTAAAAAAGTTACCGTTCTACCAGTAGCAAGGCGGTCACGAATCAGTGTAGACGATAAATCGATTTGGGGTACTTCCACCATTAATACAGGGTACGCCGTACGGGCTTCTGTACTTGGACGTTTTACGCCAACAAATTGCACAAGCTTCACTAACTCGTCAATACGATACCACGTATGGAGTGAATCAATCATATCCCCACCAATGATAAAGTAAAACTGAACAGTAGGCTCCCTTTCACACAATGCAGCAAGTGTGTTATATGAATAGGATACGCCTCCCTTATCCACCTCATACGACTCGACACGAAAATGCGCATACGGTTGAATGGCACGCTCTACCATTTCTAAACGTTTCGCATCACTTGCATCATGTGGAGCTTGTTTATGAGGTGGCAGTGCATTTGGCAAAAAACGTACTTCATCTAATTCCAATGCATGAAATACTTCGTTTGCCATCATTAGGTGCCCAATATGTGGTGGATTAAATGTACCGCCAAGTAAACCGACCTTCTTCATCGTTTCACCTTATTTCGCTGCTTTTGGTAACACAATTTTTTTATTGTTACGTGATTCTTTATATAAAACAACTGTTAGACCAATTAATTGTACAAGCTCAGCATGTGCGCCTTTGGCAAGCGCCTCTGCCACTTCATGTTTATCATCTTCACAGTTATCTAAAATACGCACTTTAATAAGCTCACGTACTTCTAATGCTTCACGAATTTGCTTCGTCATTTCGTCATTCACGCCGCCTTTTCCTACTTGGAAAATCGGTGTTAAATGATGTGCTTCTGCACGTAAAAAACGCTTTTGTTTACCTGTTAACATAAAAATTATTGTCCTCCTAATTGCGCTTTTAATCGCGCAATCATTGAATTTGTATTTGGATATTCATCGAGCCAGTATTGGAACGCAATCGCACCTTGATGGACGAACATACCAAGACCAGTTACTACAGTCGCTCCTTTTTCCACAGCCGCTTGTAAAAAAGGCGTCATTAATGGATTATACACAATATCTGCAACAATTGCGCCTTTTGTAAGTCGATTCAATGAAAACGGCATAGAAAAATCGCCCGTCACAAGTCCTGCTGACGTCATTTGGACTAAAATACCATAATCAGCTAACGATTCCTCCGCTTGTTCTAAAGAAATCGCACGACCCGTCCCTAGTTCATTGATAATTGCCTGTGCATTGGCAACTGTACGATTGGCAATTGTTAAATTCGTGTACCCTTGTTGTTGCATAGCGAAGGCGATACCACGAGCTGCTCCTCCTGCACCGATAAGAAGCACAGGCTTCTCTTTATGGGATTTGCCGACCGCTTCTTCTAGTGAGCGCACAAAACCAAGCCCATCTGTATTGTAACCTTTTAATTGTCCATCTTGTGTGCGTACAACGGTATTGACCGCACCCATTTTTTGCGCTAACTCATCTAGCTCATCTAAATAAGGAATGATTGCCGTTTTATGTGGAATGGTCACATTCCAACCGCTTGCACCTAATGTTTTAAAACTAGCAACAGCTGCCTCTAACTGATCTGTTGTCACATGTACTGGAATATAAGTAGCGTCGATGGCCATTTCTTCATACCAACTATTGTGCATAGCCGGTGATTTTGAATGCTCAATCGGATCACCAATTACTGCAAACCACTTCTTCATGTCCTTGACCCTCTTCTCTTCTAATCTCTATCATGAAATTACCTCACATACATAGCCGCCAGATTTTTTCTAGCAGCGCTTCTGTTAAAATCTATCATAGTTCGTGAGGCGTTAGATGTTGTTACTTAAACGGGGCATGCATCCTTCATGTTAACGCCATGAAGGATGCAGCTCGTTAAATCAGTGATGGACGAATGGAAACTTGTACACCTTTTGGGGCATAGGCAGCAATGACAACATTGGCATGCTGTACCGTAATCCAACCAAGACCTGAAAAGACGACATCTGTTTTGGCTTCTTTGATTGAAAACTCATGACGAACTAACTCTGGTAGTTTGTCGATAAACTCTGCTGTTGGCGGTGCAAGTAGTTCGCCTTTATGTTCAGCATATAAAGCATCAGCCTTTTCTAGCTTCGTGCGGTGGATTGGCAAATCATTTGCTACATGGATTGTAAATGCTGAACGTTCACCTTGTATAAAATCAAAACGTGCAAGTGCACCAATAAATAATGATTGACCAGCATTTTGCTGATATACTTTCGGTTTAATTTCTTTTTTAGGCATAATATATTTTAATTCACTCGCATCTATATAATGTGCCATTTGGTGGTGATTAATAATACCAGGTGTATCATATAATGCACTACCATCATCGAGTGGAATTTCAATCATATCCAATGTAGTACCAGGGAAATGAGAGGTAGTAATGACTTCACCTTCACCCGTAGCTTGTTTTATTACGCGGTTAATAAACGTGGATTTTCCAACATTTGTACAACCTACTACGTAAACGTTTTGGCCTTTGCGATATTCATCAATTGCCTCCATCGCTTCAGCCATTCCATTGCCTTTATGCGCACTAACTAACAGCACATCAATTGGTTTTAGGCCTAGCGCCTTCGCTTCACGTTTAAGCCAGTTGATGACCTTTTTCGGCTTTACTGATTTCGGCAGTAAATCGGCTTTATTTGCTACTAATAGTACTGGGTTATTGCCAACAAAGCGATGCAGCCCAGGCAACCAGCTACCATTGAAGTCAAAAATATCAACGATTTTTACGATTAAGCCTTGCTGTGTTCCAAGACCATTTAAAATACGTAGAAAGTCGTCATCTGTTAATGACACAGGTTGAATTTCATTATAATTTTTCAAACGGAAGCAACGTTGGCAAATGACCACGTCTTTTTCTAATGATGATGGGGGTGCGTACCCTACTGCTGTTTTATCTTCTGTTTGAATTGTCGTACCACAGCCAATACAATTTGGCATTTCGTTCATTCTTTTTCCTCCCAAGTAATTATTCCTTTACGTTTTAAATCATTGAACACACGACGTTCAACGAAACGATTAAATTTTGTTACGAGCCCGTCCGATTGTGCAACTGGTTTTACTAAAATAGTATGCAGTCCTAAACGGTTGGCGCCCATTACATCAGTTAGTAATTGGTCTCCTACCATCACTATTTCATTTGGACGTAATCCTAATTGAATGACGGCACTGTAAAAGGCATTACGAAGAGGCTTTTTTGCTTTATGAATATAAGGAATATTAAGCGGATCAGCAAAATGCTTTACGCGTGCTTCTTTATTATTCGATGCAATAATAATGCGAATACCTGCTTCTTTCATAATACGTAGCCAAATAATGAGTTCTTCCGTTGCATCTGCACGATCCCATTCCACAAGCGTATTATCTAAATCAGTAATAATCCCTTTAATGCCTAATTCCTGAAGCTTTTCTGGTGTAATTTCAAAAATGCTTGTCACAAATTCATCTGGTAATAAAAAATTATACAAAATAGCGACCCCTAATCTAAACGTATTATTCGACCATTATAGCATATTTGCAAAGGCTTCACCCATGCGAATTGGACTTCCTTGCACAACATTGTCCGTAAATGTAATGGCATCTTTTTCAAATAGCATAACGACTGTTGAACCAAAAGAAAAATAACCGACTTCTTGACCCTTTTGCCAATGCGCTGTCGTATTTGTCAACACGATAGAGTTAACAAAAGTAGCACCAACTTTTATCAAGGCCACATGTTGATCATTGGCTACTTTTAACTCCGTTACTAGACGATAGTTATGGGAAATTGGCTTTTTGCCGTATGTGAGGCCAAGCTGATTGACTGGGAAAGATGTTTGGCCAAGTGTATATTGTCGTAAAACCGTGCCATTAATCGGGCTATGGATACGATGATAATCAGCAGGACTTAAATAAAATACGATAAAATGTCCATCCGCATATTGCGCAGCGCGATCTTTATTGCCTAGTAAATCTTCCAGTGCATAAGGCTTACCCTTAACAAGAAAAGTCATATCCCATTCAATACGTCCAAACGATTCTACTTTTGCATCCACTGGACTCGTATAAACATAAGGACTTTCATCAACTGGTCGTGCATCCGTTAAAAGCTCTCTTGTAAAAAAATCATGTAAACTTGAAAATTGTTGTGGTTTTTTTGAAACTTCTTCAAGGTTAATATCGTATATTTTCATGTAGCTTGGAATGATTCGCTTACTCCACTTCGCTTTCGCAATCGTTTGTAAAAGCTGGGAAGATTGTTTGCCATTCGTTAATTCTATTAAGCGTTGGTATAGTTTTTCTTTCATAAAGCAAAACCCCTATCGATTAAATTAGACTGTCAATTTTTTCGCATCCGAAGTATAATGGTACAATATCTTAAGTGCAAAGGAGTGATCCGCCTTGTTTTTTTATCACAAGTTGGTGGATACGACGGTTAAGAAAATGAAATCGCACGCAGCAAACTTCATAACAATTAGTAATATGTCTTTTGGTGGCGCGGCTATTATGGCCACTTTACATGAATATTATAGCTATAGTGTCTTGTTTATCTTTATTGCTGCTCTTCTCGATCGTTATGATGGGAAAGTAGCGCGTGCGCTCGGACAAGTGTCTGAGTTAGGTAAACAATTAGATTCTATGAGTGATATTATATCATTTGGTGTAGCACCTGCATTATTAATGTATGAAGTTGTCCTCGTTGATTTTGGCTTCGCGGGCATGATGATGACCGTTCTTTATATCGTCTGCGGTGCGATGCGATTAGCTCGCTTCAATATTAGTGAAGCAAATGGTTATTTTACTGGGCTACCGATTACAGCTGCTGGTACGCTATTAACATTAACGTATTTTGCGTCGAATACGTTCCACCCAGCTTTTTATCTTTTCTTTCTTCCCATTTTAGCGTTACTAATGATCAGTACATTTACGTTAAAAAAAGTGTAACAGCATTTGCTGTTGCACTTTTTTTCATTGAACGCCGTTTCGTAACATATACTGTCGAAAAATGGGGAAAGGATGAAATCATTCAATGAGCGGAATTTTTACTTCTATGTTGCAGTTATGGTTTGAAATCCCTGCTCTGTTCGGTTACTTAAAGGGCCAAACATTCCATAAACCCTTTTCTAAAGAAGAGGAAGCTGCTTGTATTGAACGATTTTTAGGTGGTGATGAGCAAGCGCGTCTTGATTTAATCGAGCGCAATATGCGACTTGTTGCACATGTCGTTAAGAAATTCCATCCAAAGCATGAGCAACTCGATGACTATATTTCCATTGGTACAATCGGTCTTATGAAAGCTGTTGAAAGTTATACCCCTGATAAAAAAACACGTCTTGCTACGTACGCAGCTCGCTGTATTGAAAATGAAATTTTAATGCACTTACGGACACAAAAAAAAGTACAGAAAGATGTATCTCTCTTTGAACCAATTGGTACAGACAAAGATGGTAATGCGCTACAAATTCGTGATCTCCTTCAATGCGATGAAGAAAGTGCAACAGAAAAAATAGAACATAAAGAGCATGTTGCGCAGTTGTATCATTATTTGCATATGCTAGATGAACGTGAACTTGAAATTGTCACACTCCGCTATGGCTTAAATCAACACGACGCCCTGACACAAAAAGAAATTGCTGCCCGTTTAAATATTTCACGTAGTTATGTATCTCGCATTGAAAAGCGAGCACTCATTAAACTCTATCAATTTTACAAAAGAGATCAAAAGTCTATTGAGTAATTTATTGTAATGTGTTATTCATAAAAATTCAATCTAGAAAATTACGTACTTGCTTTATTTCCTGCGCCCTACTACTTTTGATTGCCTTATAAAGCACGTAGCGGTATCCTTGTATCCATTGTCGTGTCTTTCATAATAAAAAGCTCCTTTTTAGCTTTCATAGCCTCAAAGGAGCTTTCTATACAGTATTAAAGAGTCGTCGTATCTGACAGATCAGCCGAAATCAGTGTACCGATTAACATCGTAATGATAACAACACCTGCTGTTAACAATAGCATCCTAATTACCTCCCATCTAAATGAAGAGCATTAATTATTGCCATTGTAGCATTGCACAAAAGTTACGACTGTGATTTTTCTCACGCTTAAACTGTTCATTTTGTCTATTTCGTGTAGATTTATAGAGATGAAATCGCCTTTAATACAATTTGTGTAGAGTGTTTCGCTGCTACTGGTAAGAACTCATCAAAGCTAATATTCGATTCTTTTCCGGCAATATCCGATAATGCGCGAATAACAACGAATGGAGTACCGAATTGATAGCATACTTGTGCAACAGCGGCCGCTTCCATTTCAACAGCTTTCATTTGTGGAAAATGTTGACGCACTGCTTCCACACGTACTGGATCATTCATAAAAGCATCACCTGAACAAATTAAACCAATACCATATTGATGCTCACCAACTGCTTTGACTGCTTCTTCTGCCACTTTCATTAGTTTTGCATCTGATTGGAAAGCAGCAGGCATACCCGCCATTTGACCAATTTCATAACCGAAAATTGTAACATCGACATCATGATGACGTACTTCATCTGAAATAACCACTGCGCCAACTTCTAACGCCTCATCATAACCTCCAGCAGAACCTGTATTAATCACTACATCTGGTTTGAATTCATGCAATAGGATAGTTGTAGACATTGCCGCATTCACTTTTCCAATACCGCTTTTTAATAAAACAACTTCTTTTCCTTCATATGTCCCTGTTGTGTATTCACTGCCTGCAATGGTTGTACTTGTAGCATCCTCCAAAGATGCACGTAATAACTCTACTTCTTCTTCCATTGCACCGATAACTGCGATTTTCATGAATTCATTTCTTCCCTTCTAGTATCCTACTTACGTTACTGATGCCATCGCAAAATCGACATCTGTTTTTTTACCTCGCTCTTCATAATCAAAAACTTCAAGCGAGCTATTTTTAGTCAATAAAGTTAAACATAATCAAAACAGCCACTTTCGTCAATAGGCACCTTCTAAAGTATTCAACTGCTCAAGTTTCACAGGTAGCCAACCTTCGTTATCAATCCATTCCATGCTGACGCGATACATCTCACTTTTATCTTTTGTCGATACCGTTGCAATTGCTTTATTAGCACCACCATTATTTTGCACGCGCCAAACAATCATATTGTCATTTGTAATACCGGTAACAGCTGTAACAGTCGCAAGTTTTTCTGCCCAATCTACAGATTGACTATCATACGATGACACATGGGCTCCAGTTTGTGTTGTAGGCGTTGGTTTCCAGTTTTTATCCGTCACGACACGATTCACGATAGGATCGTCTGACGTTGTTTCTACTGCCGTATTTTGCTCAGGCTGCTGATCTTCCTGTGACGTTTGGTCTTCCTCCCCAGATTGTTCATCCTCTGTTTGCTGATTGCCTTTATCTGAGCTATCATCCTTTTTCGGAGGTTCCTTGTCACCATCATCGTTCTTTTGCTCCTGAACTGGTTCCTCTTTCACATCATCTTGTGCGTCATCTTGCCACTTAAACACATACGTTGCCGTTAAAACAATCAGTATTATCACAATACCGATTAAAACATTCAGTATTTTATCTAGCTTTTTATTGCGAGATGGCTGCAAATGACGACTGCTTCGTGTTTGTCGTTCACTCATGAAGTCTCCCCCTCTCTAGCCAATATTCTATCAAGTTCCACTCCGCTTGCAAAATAAAAACAGTTAGCTTCTCTAAGAAAGAAAAGCTAACTGCTTGTACAACTAAATTATTTAATAGAAAGAATTTTCACTTTCATTTCGCCGCCAGGTGTTTGTACTGCTACTTCTTCACCTTCTGCTTTACCAAGTAAGCCTTTTGCAATTGGTGATTCGTTTGAAATGCGGAATTCCATTGGATCTGCCTCAGCTGAACCGACAATTGTATAAGATTCTTCATCAGAAGCTGGTTTACCATCAATAATTTCAACGAATGTAACCGTTTTCCCAAGAGAAACTACACTGTTGTCTGTTTCATCTTCACTAATAATGACCGCGTTGCGAATCATTGATTTTAATGTAGAGATACGACCTTCTAAAAAGGCTTGTTCTTCTTTTGCCGAATCGTACTCAGCGTTTTCAGAAAGATCCCCGAAATCACGTGCAATTTTAATACGCTCTACGATTTCTTTACGTGTTTCTGTTTCTAATTTCACTAATTCTTCTTCTAATTTTCGTTTACCCTCGGCTGTCATTGGGTACTGTTTTTCATTTGACAAAGTACTTCACTCCTTATTTCATCAATATAAAAACACAAAACTCGATCAAATGCTTCAAAATGCACTTAATCGAATTTTATTATTTTTAATCCATTTCAAAATACGCTTTGACCTAATAGTATGCATGCCTTACAAAAATATGCTTTGAAATTCATGTAAATATTGTCAATACCACTCTATCTTATTACAATACGTTGTCAGTTTCAAGAATAGTTTTAATTTTCGTTACCATCAAATCAATGGCAACACCATTCTCTCCACCTTCGGGAATAATGATATCAGCATAACGTTTAGTCGGTTCAATGAACATATTATGCATCGGGCGCACTGCGGATAAATACTGCTCTATAACGGAATCTGTCGTCCGTCCACGCTCTTTAATATCACGAAGGATACGACGAATAATACGTAAATCAGAATCTGTATCGACAAATAATTTAATGTCCATTAAATTACGTAAGTCCGCATCCTCCAATACTAAAATTCCTTCTAGTATAATGACATCTACTGGCTCTACATGGATAACTTCTTCAGCACGTGTATGCTGTACATAGTCATAAACAGGCTTATCGATGGGCTGACGCTTTAATAATTTTTTTATATGGTCAATTAATAAATCATTATCGAACGCTAAAGGATGGTCATAATTCGTTCCTAAACGTTCTTCAAATGTTAAATGACTTTGATCTTTGTAGTAATAATCTTGCTCGATTACAACGACAGAATGGTCGCGGAAAACATCATAAATAGCACGTGTCACACTCGTTTTACCTGAGCATGAACCGCCAGCGATTCCGATGACAACTGGACGCTTGATTGCCATTAATTATTCTCCTTTCGCATCATATTATGCGGTTGAAGTGGTGTCTCACATTTAAATTTAACAATTTGTAATGGATGACGAGCCGCATCTAAACTATTGCCGTCCTCATCCCAAATTTCACCCATTGTGATGCGGAAGTTTTCGATTTCGGGACCAAAAAATTCTACTTCATCACCAGGCTTAAAATAGTTACGTTGTTGCATCGTCACAATTTTCGTCTCTGGATCATGGTCTAAAATAAGTCCTGCAAACTCGTAAGTTGTTTTACGGCCATGCTCGCCAAACATTTGCTCCTCGTGACCAGGTGCATCATGGAAAAATGCCTCAGCTGCTTCACGGTTCGCACATTTGTCTAACTCTTCTAACCATTCACGTTTAATTTTAAAGTTTTCAGGATCTGCACAATAAGCGTCAATCACTTTGCGATAAACAGAAACAACTGTAGCCACATAGTGAATGGATTTCATACGACCTTCTACTTTCAATGAGTCAATGCCAAGCTCAATCATATGTGGAATCGCTTCAATTAACTTTAAATCTTTCGGGCTCATTGCGAATGGTGCATGATTATCATCGAAGAGTGCTTTTTCCTCACCATCTTCTAGCTCGTAAAGATCATAGTCCCAACGACATGATTGGCAGCAGCCACCACGATTCGAGTCACGTGCTGTCATATGGTTTGATAACACACAACGACCTGAATAGGCGATACACATCGCGCCATGAACGAATGCTTCGATTTCAATATCGACCTTTTCTTTCATTAGCTTCATTTCTTCGCCGCCAACTTCGCGCGCTAATACAACTCGGTGTAACCCTTCTTCTTTCCAATATTGCACAGCTTTCCAGTTTGATAGGGACTGTTGCGTCGAAAGATGGATTTCTAGCTTCGGCGCAGCCGTACGACATGTTTCAATAATAAGCGGATCTGCAACAATAATACCCGTAACGCCTGCAGATTCAATATCTTTTAAGTATTGCTCTAAACCATCCATGTTTTCATTATGGGCAAAAATATTCGTTGTCACATAAATTTTTGCACCGTATTGATTGGCAAATTCTACACCTTCACGCATATCCTCAATCGAGAAATTATCTGCATTTGAACGAAGGCCGAATTCACGACCGCCAATAAATACTGCGTCTGCACCATAGTGAACGGCTACTTTTAATTTTTCTAAGCTACCTGCAGGGGCAAGTAGTTCTGGTTTTTTTGTAATGACGCGCTTGCCATCAACAACTGCGCGAATTTTGTCATTTTGTTCTAATGCCAATGCCATGTTCTTGCCACCTCCTAGTAAACAGTTTCTTTGAAGATAAAGCCAGTATCGAGTGGTCGAATAGCAGGCTGGATTTCCTCAATTTTAGCCAGTAGATCATCTTTAATATCGTCATATGCATCTTCAGATTCGTCAAAATATGTGTCAATTGCTTGACGATATGCTTCTGTTACTGTCACTACATATGATGGCGTTTGTAAAACACCTTCGATTTTTAGCGCATCGATGCCTGCTTCAAATAACTCGCCAAGCTCATCAATAATGCACATATCATTTGGACTGAAAATATGCGTACCGTTAGCATCCTCATAAATAGGGTACTTATTGTTACGCTCATCATCATGTAGGAACATATTACGGTTTTCTTGACGATTTTCAATGGCCATCACTTTATCTTGGTATAAGAAATAATGACCGAGTAACGGACGTTTTGATTGGAACATACATGTCATGCCATGCACTTGTACTTCCACTTCTACTTCCGCATTTTCTTTAATTTCTATTACTTCTTCTAGCGAAAGCTCACGTGCAAGCACTGCTCGTGTCGCACCACGTTTACCCCAGTAGTTAGCAGTAAACCAGTTTGTCGCAGTTGTTTCTGGGTTCCAATGTAACGGAATTGTTACACCTTGCTCACGGCGCACAATAATAACGGCTGGGTCACCGTAAATTAAACGGTCTACACCAATTCGTTGCATTTCTTTTAAGTATTCACCTAATGCATCTAGTTTCTCATTATGGAATAGCGCATTCACTGCAACATAAACCTTTTTGCCTGCTGCATGAATAATCTTCGTTGCTTCTTCTACTTCGCTGACAGAAAATTCTCCTGCTAGACGAAGACCAAATTGTTGTTCCCCAATGACAAAAGCATCTGCTCCAGCTGTTAACAATGCTTTTATATGGTCCACTGATTGCGGTGTGACAAGCAATTCAGGTTTTTTCATAGTCGTCACCTCTTCAAACATAATAATAAGCCATCTCCGACCGGTAAAAATGCACTTGTATAGTCAGGATGGTGCATAATCCAATCGGTAAAGTTTTTTAAATTTCGAATCATAGTCCGCTTGCGACGTGGTACATCCTTTAAGTCCAAATCCGACAAGCCATGCATATACATATTATCGATATACAAGACGCCTCCAGATTTTACAAGAGGGGCATATTTTTCGAAAAATCGTTGATATTGTCCCTTTGCTGCATCAATAAAAACCGCATCGAAAGTTGTGTGAATGGCCTTATCATCAACCTCTAAGGCGTCACCCTCAATGACCGTAATACGATTTGCAACTGATGATCGTGCAATATAAGCTCTTGCTTTCGCCACACGCTCTTCATCACGTTCAATCGTCACAATATGCACAGTTGGCAAAGCATCTGCCATACGCATTGCTGAGTAGCCAATTGCTGTGCCAATTTCTAATATTTTTGACGGATTTTGAATACGAAGCAACTGATTTAGTGCATCAATCCCAGCTAGTTGCATAATTGGGACATGATTTTCTTCCGCATATGCTTCCATTTCTAAAAGCAAGTCATTACGTGGTTGAATAAATGATTGTATATATGCATCCGATAATTCCATTGTAAAATTCACCCTCATTTAAAAGGAAACGAGCACTCTCCCGTTGTCCAAACTTCATCGTCACTTTCCTACAAAAAGAAAAAGACCAAACGTGATGTCTTGGTACTTTGCCATACAAAAATGAGCAATTGTTTGTCGATTGCACGAAACAATTGCCACCACGTATTAATTGATTAAAAATCACAATTTATAATAGCACGAAAATAGAAGGAAAGCTATTTTTCTTTCCTTCTACTCATTTTATTGTGCTATTTTTCGCCTCAAATTACTGAGGTCTACTTAATATATTGTGCTTTCTTTTGCAAATGCTCATCATATGTTTTCGAGAAGTGGTTAACTCCTTCTTTATCTGCTAAGAAATAAAGATAATCGGTTTTGCTCGGATTTAACGCTGCTTCAATCGATGTTTTTCCAGCACCTGCAATAGGGCCTGGCGGTAAGCCTTTGTTTTTGTAAGTATTATAAGCATTTTCTACTTCCAAATCTTCATATAACACGCGGTCTTTATGTGAACCAAGTGCATATAAAACCGTTGGGTCTGTTTGTAATGGCATTCCTTGCTCAATACGATTATAGAATACACTTGCAATCGTTTCACGATCTGTTTGAGCTGTTGCTTCTTCCTCTAATAAAGAGGCAAATGTTAGTAATTGATGGACAGACATTTGTTTTTCTGCCAGGACTTCACTGTAATCTTTCACAACATTATTCATCGCAGCTACCATTTCTTCAGCGATTGATTCTAACGAAGGTTTTTCTTCAAAATACGAATATGTTGCAGGGAATAAATATCCTTCTAAGTCATAGCGAATATTGTCCGCTAAAACTGCATCTGTAACAAGTTCAGGATAATTGGCCATCATTTTTTGAACAAATGCTTCACTTGTCACTAAATCCATAAATTCTTTTTGTGTATACGGCGTTTTCTTTTCAACGATTTTGCCAATTTGATCTAATGTAAGACCTTCTGGAACTGTCATTGTAAAGACCGGTTCGCGATACACTTTCCCTGTTTTTAAGCTTTCTATTAGCTCGTCCAATGTCATCGCTTGCGTTAAATCATAATTACCTGCTTGGAATTGTGATTCATTTTTAAACTTTGCATAGTATTTAAAGACTTTTGCATCTTTAATAACGCCCTTTTTCTCCAATAAAGCTGAAATCGAGCTTAAACTAGAACCAATTGGTACTTCCACAGCAATGGTTTTTGTTGCATCCGGGTCCACTGGTTTTAGTGCGCTTTTTACATAGTTGTAACCCATTAATCCGATAATGCCAAATACTAAGACAAACGTAATGGCTATAATAGCTACTATTTTTCTCACGACTTTTACCTCAGACTTTTTTTTCTGCATTTTTGTAAACATTTCTTGCTTCTTTGAACCGTTATCCACGGGTTTCCCCCCTATCACTATTCAATATCATACTAGAAATCAACTTTTACGACAAACAGAAATGGATAATTCGGGGGAATTTGCACATATAAAAAATTCTTCGTCCATTACTTTCGCTAATAAAATTGTGCAAACCGCTGGTAGAAACCGTACTATCGCCGGTAAAACCCTGTGAATCGCCGATAGCGTCCAAACAGTCGCCGATAGAAGCTATACTGTCCACACTAGACCCCACTCACTCACTATTGGCGTGTTCGTTCACGACTAAGTTAGACGTTCCCCTAGGAGTCGTCACGTGGTTTATTTTGATATCAAAAAAGTATACTCGCTTGGCTTCGAGTATACTTTAGACTGGCCTATTTACAATTCATTTAAAATATCTTCGACAAAATCCCATTCTTCATCCGTTTCAATCGGAAGCAAATCTTCAATCGTTCCATCTGGACCAGGTACATACTGGGCAGCGAAAATATCTCGCTCTTCCATTGGTTCGTCTGAAACAACAACATAAAGCACATAGGATTTACCAAATTGTTCAGAAGTAAATGTATGAATGACCTCGCACACCTGATCAGTACCATCCTCATTTGTTACCGTAATAAGCTGTGGTTCTTCCTGGAATTCATCAAGAAGTGTAAGCACAACCTCATTTATCATTTCCCATTCACTTTCTGTTTCAACAGGCTGTAAATTAATCATTTCGCCGCTGTTATCATCATAATCAAATGTCATCGCTGAAATATCGCCAGGAATTTCATTGCCATTTTCATCGATGAGAGAAAACAGTACATATGATTTTTCCTCCGCATCAAATGTAAAAACAACACGGCATGTTTGTTCTTTACCATTCTCACCAATCATGATAAATTCTTGGATTTCTTCGTTCATTTGTATTCCTCCCTTTCGTATCTATGTGCTCCCTCATTACTACTTAAGTACGCAAAGTTGATGGCGTAAAAAAAGAACAAGGACCGCTTGTGCCATCCTTGTTCCTTACACTCTAAAATGAAAACAATTATTCTTCGTCTTCGTCCTCTAAAGCGTTTAAAACGTCCTCTACCATGTCCCACTCTGCTTCTGTTTCAATCGGTGTTAATTCGCCATCTTCACCGTTTTCAGATGGTACAAATGAAGATACGAAGATTTCTACAGAGCCGTCTTCATCTTCTTCAGCGCCTACCATTGAGTAAAATACGTAAGATTTGCCGAATTCAGGAGACTCGTGTACGTGAATTACTTCGCAAAGCTGCTCGTTTCCGTTTTCATCAATCACTGTAATGTGTTGTACATGTAATTCTTCTTCATGGTTGTGTTCGTGTGCCATGTTTGCCACCTCATTAATTAATTTTTGCTATCTAAATAGCCTTGTAAAATCATCACAGCCGCCATTTTATCAATGACTTGCTTGCGTTTTTTGCGACTTACGTCCGCTTCGATTAGCATGCGCTCTGCAGCCATCGTCGTTAAACGCTCGTCCCAAAGTTTAACCGGTAGCGAAAATGTTTCTTCTAATAACTTTTTATAGTTTTCAGAAGCTTCACCACGCGGTCCTACCGTATTATTCATGTTTTTCGGGAATCCTACAACAAATTCAGTGATAGTATATTCCTTCACTAGCTCAGCAATACGGTCGATGCCGAATTCGCCATTTGCTTCATCAATTTTTACGGTTTCAATACCTTGGGCCGTCCAGCCAAGAGCGTCGCTAATCGCGACCCCGACTGTTTTCGACCCAACGTCTAATCCCATAATTCTCATTTCTAGCCCTCGTTATTCTTTTTGATATAAAATTTAACAAGCTCTTCTAGAATTTCGTCACGCTCTAGCTTGCGAATTAAATTACGAGCATCCTGATGGCGAGGAATATACGCCGGATCACCAGAAAGTAAGTAACCGACAATCTGATTGATAGGATTATATCCCTTTTCCTCTAGTGAAGAATGTACTTTCAACATTACCTGCTTGACTTCCTGTTCCATTGATTCTTCTGGAAAATTAAATTTCATCGTTTGATCAAATGAACTCATGACCAGCACCTCGCTTTCAGAAATAAGGAGATGTGCAAAGAAGCTCATCTCCAATTTCTCTTTATTATAACCGATTTTGCGTATTAATTAAATGGATTTAACGTAATCATACACAGAAAGTAGCGCTTCATCAAGTTTTGACGCCTCTTTTGCACCTGCCATCGCCATATCTGGACGACCGCCACCTTTACCGCCACAAGCTTCTGCCACCATTTTCACAATATTTCCTGCATGGTAATTGCCACCAACTAAATCTTTCGTGACACCTGCACATAACATGACTTTATCGCCATCAACAGCACCTAATACAACAACCGCTTTTGTCATTTTGCCTTTTAGGTCATCCATCATTTGACGCAGTTGGTTATTGTCTTTTGCCTCAACTTTAGTCGACAGTACTGTCACATCACCAAATGTTTGTGCTGCATCAACAATTGCGCCTGCTTGTGCATTAGCAATTTTTTGTGACAATCCTTCATTTTCACGTTGTAATTCTTTGTAGTCTGCTTGTAAAGCATGCACTTTTGTCACAATATCTTTTGGATTTGCTTTTAACAGTGCTGCAGCGTCATTTAATAGCGCCTCTTCTTCTTTCACTGCCTCATATGCCACTTTACCTGTAACAGCCTCGATACGACGCGTTCCTGCGCCAATACCACCTTCAGAAATAATTTTAAAGAAGCCAATTTCAGAAGAACGTTTTACGTGAATACCACCGCAAAGTTCGATTGAATAATCACCGATTGATACGACGCGCACGATATCTCCGTATTTCTCACCGAATAATGCCATTGCGCCCATTGCTCTCGCTTCATCAATTGCTTTTTCTTCAATCACGACTTCAATATCTTCCCACACTTTTTCATTAACAATACGCTCAATTTGTTGTAGTTCTTCTTTTGTTACTTGACCGAAATGAGAGAAGTCAAAACGTAAACGATCTGGACCAACATACGAACCTGCTTGATTCACATGGTCGCCTAAAATATCTTTTAATGCACGTTGCATAATATGCGTTGCAGTATGGTTTTTAATGATTAGATTACGCTCATCACGATTAACTACAGCTTTCACAGCATCTTCAACATGCATTTCGCCTGATTCAACGAGCACTGTGTGTAACGGTTGACCATTTGGCGCTTTCTGTACATCTTTAACGATTGCCGTAAAGCTGTCATTAGCAATCACACCGCTATCTGCAATTTGACCACCCATTTCAGCATAGAATGGCGTTTTTGCTAAAACAACTAGCGCTTCTTGGCCTTCTGAAGCAACTTTCGCTACTTGTCCATTAACAATCATCGCTGCAACTTCCGTTTCTACTGATAAAGTATCATAGCCAACGAATTCACTTGCAACTGTTAAGTTTGCTAGCACTTCATTTTGTACTTGCATTGAATCAACATCTTGACGAGCTGCACGCGCACGCTCGCGTTGCTCATTCATAGCCACTTCAAAGCCTGCGTGATCTACTTTCATGCCTACTTCTTCCGCATATTCTTCTGTTAATTCAATCGGGAAGCCGTAAGTGTCATAAAGACGGAATGCATCTGCACCCGGAATATCATCATGTCCTGCTGCTTTTTGTGCTTCAACAACTTCGTTAAAGATTGCAAGACCACCATCTAATGTTTCATGGAAACGAATTTCCTCGTTTTTAATAACACGTTGGATAAATTCACATTTTTCCGTTACTTCCGGGTAGAAGTCAACCATAATGTCACCAACTGTAGGTACTAATTCAAACATAAATGGTTTTTCAATTCCAATTTGTTTTGCATAACGCACTGCACGACGCAGTAAACGACGTAATACATAACCGCGGCCCTCATTTGAAGGAAGTGCACCATCACCAATAGCAAATGCTACAGTACGGATATGGTCTGCAATGACTTTGAATGGTGTATTAATATCTTCTTCTGAACCGAAGATTTCACTTAACGCTACTTCACCAGGACGTTTGTATTTTCGATTCGCAAATTGTTCAATCTTTTCAATGATTGGCATAAATAAATCTGTATCAAAGTTTGTTGGAACATTTTGTACAACTGAAACGATACGTTCTAGACCCATCCCTGTATCAATATTTTGCTTTGGTAATGGCGTATAAGTACCATCTGGATTGTGGTTAAATTGAGAGAACACTAAGTTCCAAACTTCTAAATAACGCTCGTTTTCACCACCTGGATACATTTCTGGATCATTTTCGTCTGAGCCATACTCTTCTCCACGGTCATAGAAAATTTCTGAGTTAGGACCAGAAGGACCTTCTCCGATATCCCAGAAGTTTCCTTCTAAACGAATTAAACGTTCTTCAGGAATGCCGATTTCATTATGCCAAACATCGTAGGCTTCTTGGTCTTCTGGATGAATCGTAATCGATAAAAGTTCAGGATCAAAGCCCATCCACTTTTTGTCTGTTAAAAATTCCCACGCATAGTGAATTGCTTCTTTTTTGAAGTAATCACCAATAGAGAAGTTCCCTAGCATTTCAAAAAACGTATGGTGACGTGCTGTCTTTCCTACATTTTCAATATCGTTTGTACGAATTGATTTTTGTGCATTGGTAATACGTGGATTTTCAGGAATGATACGACCATCAAAATAAGGTTTTAATGTTGCTACACCTGAGTTAATCCAAAGTAATGAAGGGTCATTAATTGGCACAAGAGGTGCTGACGGTTCATGGTGATGTCCTTTTTCTTTAAAGAATTCTAAATACATACGGCGAATTTCTACTGCTTTCATGTGAAAAGTTCCTCCTCTAATAGTGTAAAATTACGATATGAATCCGCTTATACGCATAAAAAAGCCCTCATCCCAAAAAGGGACGAGGACTTTGTGTATTGTCTCGCGGTACCACCCTAGTTGTAAGTATATGCATACTTACCTCTTTAGCACTTGTAACGTAAGTGAACGGCAGGGATTAGCTGCACTCTGGAGTAGCTTTCGGCACTTGTTGACGTGAGGATTTTTTCAGCCTAGAAATCCCTTTCTTCTACACGCACAAATACGTACTTGTTCCATCATCGTTTTTTCTATTTTATAACGCACATTATAAAAAAATTATGTTCTTCTGTCAATCATTGCATTTCATTCCTGGTCATTTTTTAGGAAGTCTTCTACACGATGGATATATTGTTCACGATTATACGATTGATAAAGCAAGCCCGCTAAGCGTACAGGATCTCCGAAGAAAAATCGCTCGTATAACGTTTGTCTTGTGCCAAACGTACTCATCGTTAAATCCCATGCGAGTCGGAATTTTTTTACCCGTTCTTCACCACCATCTTTAAATGACTGTAAATAATGCTCCAAGTCACCATTATCCGCGGCAAATGCTTTTTCATTTGGAATAGACATTAATCCACTTGCACCAAGCAATTGGATAATTTCCGTAAAGGTCGGATAGACTTTCGGGAACACATGAATAGCTACTTGTAATGTTGGCTGATCAGGTCGAATAAAGCCATAGTCATCCCTTTTTGCTTCAAGCTCCGACTTTAGTAAGAAAGCTTTCATCGTTTCTAATGCTACGATAATATCGACTACTTTTTGTTGTACATGCTGATATTCACCAATATTAATCGTATCCACAATGGATTGTACAACGCCTAAAATAAATTCTGTTTTTGCAATTTGACGAGATAATACTTGATGTAAGGAATAAGCTTGGAAGCCACTTATATTCATAAAGCTATTAGCGACTTCGTTATTTTCATAATAAAATACGCGTTCCCATGGAACAATGACATGATCAAAGACAACGATGGCATCCATTTCTTCAAAGCGAGCGCTTAATGGATAATCGTACGTCGATTCACCGCCAACAAATGACTGACGACATAAAAATTTTAAGCCTTTTGTATTACTCGGTATTGAAAAGCCAAAGCCTTTTTCTTTATCAAAGCCGTTTGTCGATAAAACAAGGAGTTCGTCCGTAATGCCACCTTGTGTTGCAAGCAATCTTGCCCCTTTAATTACCAAGCCTTGACTCGTTTTATCTACAATTTTTGCCGCTATAATGACATCTTCATCTTCATCATAAAATCTCCTTCGGTTAACTTGCGGTTCAATAAACGTATGTGTCATTGTTAAATCATTTTCACGTGCATATTCATAAAATTTTAACAAATGATCCGGAAAACAATTTGGTTTCCCTTTTAAATATTCAGCTGCTGAGGCTAATGCCATTAATGTGGTGTTCATATAATCTGGACTTCTCCCCATAAATCCATGATTAGATAAAGCCCACTGCCGAGCAGCATAACGTCTTTTCACTAAATCTTCGGCCGTAGTTGCTTGCAGAAAGGACATCCCCACCCGCTGGTTACTCGTTGGTGACACATAGGTCATACTGTCATGTAACTTGTCATCATACTGCAAATCAAAAAGTTTTGCCTGACTTTGCATCACACCTTTAAATGCAGGATGTTCAGAAACATTCCCTGTTACGACTTCCCCATCTATCGATATATACGTTTGCAATGCATCGATGCGCTCAATATATTGCTGGCCTGTTATTGCTGGCATACATTCACCCCTAAAAAATTACCTATGTTTTTATTTCTCATGTAGTATATGACCTTTTAGGCTGAATCGTTCCTTTGTTACTTTTACAGGACTTGATTGCTAAGCATGGAATTTCTGCTTTGCTCAATGAATAAAGCCTTAGCTATTCACCCTTTTGCAATAGTAAAAAAATCAGAAGAAAACAAACACTAGTTGTTGGTAGCGAAGGCGGTGACTCCTGCGGGAACGCACAGCACGTAAGACGCAACAAGCCCGCGCGTTAGCGACGGTTGCGGCTTACGGTGTGCCCGCGGAAAGCGCCGCCGTAGCGGACAACAACGGCATAGAAAAAAGGAGGTTGTTAGTTGGGGTTTATCTGCAATGCACAATGAATGAAACCTTAGCTATTCACCCTTTTGCAATAGTAAAAAAATTAGAAGAAAACACTAGTTGTTGGTAGCGAAGGCGGTGACTCCTGCGGGAACGCACAGCACGTAAGACGCAACAAGCCCGCGCGTTAGCGAGGGTTGCGGCTTACGGTGTGCCCGCGGAAAGCACCGCCGTAGCGGACAACAACGGCATAGAAAAAAGTGTTAGATTGACTGCCATCAATCTAACACTTCTTTTACTTTGCCCAAAACGACATTTGTGTAAATATTATTGCGCGTAAGGTGAGACCATTTTTTTGTACTGCGCGAGACTCGTTTGTTGATCGCTATATAAGCGTTTAATTTGGTATACATCATCATACGGATTGTTGTAACCAGGTCTTGTTGAAAAAGCCATCGCAAATCCAGCTTCTTTTACCGCGTAGATTGTATTGGTCGTATATTGACCAAATGGATAGGCAAACGCTTTTGCTCCAGGAATAATGGTTACACTCCGCTTCAAGTCTTGAACGACCTCATGATATGGAATAAGTAGCATTTTTCCTTTATTGCCGATCATATCATGTAAATTATATGTGTGAGACTCATACGTAAAGACATCTTGCATGCGTTCCATGTCTTGACGCGAAAGTGCCTGTAAATCATTATAATTAAACATTTGCTCGGCTTGTGAATATTCATTGCGATACGTAATTAAAAACTGTGTAGCTTGAAAGCCATATTTTTTTAATATTGGATAGGCATATTCTCGAGTCGATAATAAGCCATCATCAAACGTCAGCACGATGGAATAGGCTGGCAATGTAATTTCATTGCGCATAAAGCGCAATAAATCCGCTGTACTTACCGTTTCAAATTTTTTATCTTTCAAGTACTTCATTTCATTTGCAAATTGGGTATCAGTCATTGTCGTACTAACGTTTGTAAAGCGTCCAAGCTCATTTGCTTTCAATAAATGGTGATACATCATAACTGGTACGCCGCGATCTAAAGCTACTTTAGAGCTGTGAATATAACCTTCTCGTCCACCAATTGTTGTGACATACCAATTGGCTTCTTTACGTAAAATAGGATAACGTCGATTGGTATCAAGCTTTGCAAATGGCTGTAATTTGTTTGCCGTACGGTCATAAATTTCACTGTTGCCCGAAATCGGAATGAAATATTGATTATTTACGGCAAGATCCCTGCCGCTATTTTTATAATTAGGTGTGTTAACAAACTTTACTTTGGCCTTTTCCGCATAGACAAACGTCTTGCCCCAACGAACTTGAACATACGTTGCATCTCCCATACTGGACACTTCTAGCTGTTGACCTTTTAAAAGCGTGGCAATCGTCATCGGTTGTTCTCGACGAAGATCATAAAGAACAATATTTTCTAATGCTTCAATATAACCATTTTGTTTACTCGGTGGTGTTGGTGTTGGTTTTGGCTTTTCACTTGGCTTTGTTGATGTATCCGTTGTTTCCTGACCTTTTTCTTCCTTCACAAAATTACTATGTACATAACCTAGTCGCCCGTTCACAGCAATTCCGTACCAGCTACCCATTCTGCTATAAATAGGAAAACGAACACCTTGCGATAACGTGGCAAATTGCACGAGCTTATTGCCCGTATTGTCATAAATAGGCGTTACTTTTGTTGCTACGATAAAATCTTTGATTTTGGCAACTGATGGCACGGTATTTTTATATGTAGTGGAAGGCACAACGGTTGTGTAACGTTTATCAACATAACCGTAATTGCCCCCCCATCGAATTTGCCACCAGTTGGCTCCATAATCTTTTGTTACTTCAAATGTTTGTCCTCCGGATAATGTTCCGACTTGCTCAAGCGAGCCTGAACGATTATCAAAGACAGTTGCTTCCTCATTCACTTGTATCACAATATTGCTAGCATGTACCTTCTGTGCAAAGGGCACTAACAGCATGACAAGGAGCAATAATACGATGCGTTTCACATTCTTCACCTCATAAAGCTAATTTTTCACCATTACTCATCCATAAAATCGTATGGAGAAATACCTTCCATGCCAATCATCGGATGAATAGTAGGCACCGTTTCTACAGTTAGCTGTAGAACAGCCGTAGGAGCCTCTTGTCGGTCTTCTACTTCCTTTGTTTCCTCATTTATCTCTTCTACTTCAACAACCTCATTGACTGCTTCCATTGGGTTCAGCCTTGCTCGAAGAGACGTAAATCGTTGTAAATCATCTGTACGTTGTAAGCCATTCGCTAAAACATCTGGCTCACCGCATAAAATTAAGAAGTTTTTCGCCCTTGTAATACCGGTATATAACAAATTCCGACGAAGCATTTTAGAATAGCCACGAACAACCGGCATAATGACTGTTTGAAACTCTGAGCCCTGTGATTTATGGATAGAACAACAATAAGCTAATGTTAACTGATTAAGATCGCTACGCTGATAAGTAACTTCAATGCCGTCAAATGACACAACGAGCAAATCCTGCTTCTCAATCGTTTCTTTCGCTTTAATAATACTAATGACTTCTCCCATATCACCGTTAAAGACATTACTTTCTGGCTGATTTACAAGCTGCAGTACTTTATCCTTAATGCGATACGTAACATCGCCAAAGACAAGCTCCTTTCTTGAACCCGTATCATTTGGGTTCACAAGGTCTTGAATCATTTTATTTAAATTATCAATGCCAGCCGGCCCTTTATACATTGGCGCTAAAACTTGGATATTACGAATTTCCTGCCCTTTTGTCACTGCACTTTTAACAACTTGCGTGACAACGTTCGCCACTTGATCTGACGAAGCTTTAATAAATGAGCGATCCGATGTTTTCATTGTCAAATCTTGCGGGATAGTACCGCGCTTAATTTGATGGGCAAGCTCAATAATCGTTGAACCTTCCGCCTGACGATAAACATCTGTCAGTTCAACAGTCGGAATTTGTTTTGATGCAAGTAAATCTTTCAGTACTTGTCCAGGTCCTACTGGTGGTAACTGATCCTGATCTCCGACAAACACAACTTGAACATCTTCATGCAATGATTTTAATAATTGATGGGCAAGCCATGTATCCACCATAGACATTTCATCGACAATAATCAGTTTACCAGTTACTTCGCGCTCCGTTTCTTCCTCTTTCTCCTGACCAGTAAAACCTAACAAGCGGTGAATTGTCATAGCAGGTAGTTCCGTTGATTCTGCTAATCGTTTAGCAGCACGACCTGTTGGCGCGCATAAAATAATCGGAAATGGCTCTTCTTTTTGTGCATATTCCTTAGGATTAAGCGATAGCCCATGAAGCTTGGCGTATACTTCTACAATCCCTCTGACAACCGTCGTTTTCCCTGTCCCAGGACCACCCGTTAAAATCATCACAGCCGAATTAAGCGCTTGTTCAATCGCATTTGCTTGCGTTTCAGCATAGGTGACATTAAGAAAAGCTTCCGTATCACCGATAGCCTTGCGAATTTCATCTTTACTAAAATGCTTCGCCTGACTATTGCGTTCGGTTAAGGCAATAATTTTTGAAGCAATGCCTATCTCTGAAAAATAGAGAGATGGCAAATATAGTCTTGTTTCTTCACCATATATTTTATTTTCCTCGCGCATTTCAATACATGCTTTAGAAATAGCTTCATATGGAATTTCTTGACGCTGGCTTTGCTCAAGCATACCTTTCACTTGTGGTAACACATGCTCTGCATCTAAAAATACATGACCATCCGATAATGCAGCTGTATTTAGAATATGTAAAATGGCCGCCTTAATACGGTCTGGGTGGTTGCCCGTAATCCCTAATTTTGCACCAAGTTCATCTGCCCGAAGGAAACCGACACCATCCACATCTTCAATGAGTCGATAAGGATTCTCCGTCAAAAAATCAATCGTTTCTGTACGATACGTTTGATAAATTTTCATACCGAGTTGCGGGCCAAATCCCCATTCGTTCAGTTGAATCATAACACGTTCTAAGCCAAGATTTTGCTCAATCGTACGATGGATAACTTCCTTTTTTTCCGCTGATAGACGAGGTACGGCATCAAGGACATTCGGATCTTCTAATATACGACGGATTGCATTTGCACCAAGTTTTTCAACTATCGTTTCAGCCGTTTTCTTGCCAATACCAACGAATAAGTCACTTGATAAGTAGTGAACGATTCCTTGCTCAGTAGCGGGCACTTCTTTCGTAAACGTCTCAACTTGAAATTGTACACCATATTTTGGATGTTGTCTCATAATTCCTGTAAAACGGTACTGTTCATCCATTTGCAATTGAGGAAAATATCCAACTACAATAATTTCCTTATCGTCATACTGCAAATTTGTTTCTTGAATTTTCACACGTACGATCGAGTACATATTTTGCGAATTATGAAAAATGGAGACAATAGGACGTCCGAGAATAAAAAGCTTATTCAGCTCAAATAAATTCAGATTTTCAGTCATTATCGATTCGTCCTTTCTCGTTGATTTCAATCTTTTTATTTTACCACAGCATGTTAAGAAAAATCGTTTTATCAACAAAATCCTAAAAATTTTTAACATAATTTTGACAAATGATGTTTTACCGCTATTTTAACACTAAGCATGCTATGATATATATTATGAACTTGTTGTTTGGAAGGAATGTGAAGCAATTGGAATTCAGACCTTGCATTGATTTACACGATGGCAAAGTAAAACAAATTGTAGGAAGTACGCTAGGACATACAGATCAAGAAGTGATTGAAAATTTTATATCAGATTATGACGCTAGCTATTATGCGAAGATGTTTGCCGACGACCAATTAGTAGGTGGTCATGTTATCATGCTTGGCAGCGGCAATGAAGAAGCTGCATTTACCGCATTGTCAGCTTATCCAGGTGGTTTACAAGTCGGCGGCGGAATTACTTCAGAAAACGCCAAAAAATACATAGATGCAGGTGCTTCGCATGTGATCGTCACATCTTTTATTTTTCATGATGGCAAGCTCGATGTACATCGTTTAGAGCAACTTGTACAGGCGATTGGTAAAAAACACTTAGTCATCGATTTGAGTTGCAAAATGCGCGATGGCAAATGGTTTGTTGTGACAGATAAATGGACGACATTTAGTGACTTTGAAGTGAACGCAGAGACCATTGCCTATATCGAGGGATTTTGTGATGAATTACTCATTCACGCTGTCGATGTAGAAGGAAAAAAAGGTGGTATGCAAGAAAGCCTCGTGCGAGATCTAGCTGCTTGGACATCCATTCCAACAACTTATGCAGGTGGCGTTCGTTCTTTGGACGACTTAGAAAAATTTAAAATTATATCCAACGGTAAGCTTCATGTCACAATCGGAAGCTCACTATCTATTTTCGGTGGAGATTTACCTTATCTAGAAGTTGTAAACTATTGTAAAAAAGGCGGGGTACTGTGAAACTTATTTATAATGATTATGTATTTCCATTTAAAGAGACCAATTTAGAACGGATTATTGATGGCAAATATTTTAAAGTCAATACATTAGACGATTCATTATCTTTACACATCCAGCTTGATAACGAACAAATGTTACTGGAGTTTTCTAAATCCTTAAAAGCAACTTGCAGCTTTCTTCGCGATCAAGAAACCGAACCTTACATCGGCACTTATATCGACTTACAATTATTCGTTGATGAATTTAATAAGCGTTACAATTTAAATGCTAAAATAATTGTTTAACAAAAAAATACCGCGGACAAAATACTTCGAAAGCTCCAACGTTCGAAGTATTTTTTATTAAATAAAGCGGAAAAGTAACCTCTATAGGTGTCATGTTTTTTGTAGAGCACAAATTTTTAATTATCCCTTCTTTTTGTTAAGCTTGCTTGTAGGAGTAGTTCTTTAGGCAACACGGATCGCACGATTTTTTTAACAGAAAGGATTTATTTTACTATGAAAAATGAACTTGAAGCTATCACCTATAAAACACTTCAAACAGAACTTACCCGCTTCTTTTTAGCTTATAAATTTGCAATAAATGAAGTTGAAACGAAAATCAATATTCTACAAGAAGAATTTAAGCTTATCCATGAATATAATCCAATTGAGCATGTCTCCACTCGTCTCAAATCACCCAAAAGTATATTAATGAAAATGCAGAAAAAAGAGCTTCCACCTGCCATCGAAAGTATTCGCGACAATATTCGTGATATTGCAGGCATCCGTATTACATGCTCTTTTGTCGAAGATATATATAAAATTAGTGCGATGCTCCAAGCACAAAATGATATTGAGGTCGTCGATGTAAAAGATTATATTGCTAATCCGAAAGACAATGGCTATCAAAGTCTTCACCTTATTATTAAAATTCCAATCTTTATGTCTGATCGTATGGAAAAAGTCTATACGGAAATACAAATTCGAACGATTGCAATGGATTTTTGGGCAAGTCTAGAACATAAAATCTACTATAAATATAACAAAGAAGTACCCACGCATATTCGTATGGAATTAAAAGATGCAGCACTACAAGCTGCTGAATTAGATCGTAAAATGGAACGACTCAATAAAGAAATCAATATTTTAAAGGCCAACGAACAAGAGCCATCACTTTTAGAAACAACACCGATCGCCCATTTAGCACAATACTTATCGCAGCTCACATTTGATAAGACAGTTAAAGATAGCAAATAATTGACCAAAAGCAAAGTTGGGACATTCCTCAATATTCAAAAAGAAGTACAAAGACGTTTGGCGTTAGGAAATTTCCTCATTGTTAATGTAGAAAACTAACTTAGCTGTATGCTTGCTTTTGTTACTTGTAGTTGTAGGTAGAAAAGACGGTAATTCCTGCTCACACGCTGCGTAAAACAGGAACACTTCGCGCGTTAGCAAGAGTTGCGGCTTACGGTGTGCCCGCGGAAAGCACCGCCGTAGCGGACATCAACGGTATAGAAAAGGTGTTAATTTGATGGCAATCTATCAAACCTTAACTTTCCATTCTTTTGCAGTTAAAAATAATTAGAAGCGAACACGAGTTGATGGTAGCGGAGGCGGTGACTCCTGCTCAGAACGCACACACCGTAAGACGCAACAAGCCCGCGCGTTAGCGAGGGTTGCGGCTTACGTGTGTGCCCGCGGAAAGCACCGCCGTAGCGGACATCAACGGTGTAAAAAAATTGTTAATTTGATGGCAATCTATCAAACCTTAACTATCCATTCTTTTGCAGTAACAATAATTAGAAGCGAACACGAGTTGATGGTAGCGGAGGCGGTGACTCCTGCTCAGAACGCACACAGCGTAAGACGCAACAAGCCCGCACGTTAGCGAGGGTTGCGGCTTACGTGTGTGCCCGCGGAAAGCACCGCCGTAGCGGACATCAAAGGTATAGAAAAAGTGTTAGATTGATTACAGTCAATCTAACACTTTTTCTCTTTTGTCCCACCCGCTTTAATTAAATCGTTGGGCAATCATATCGTAAATATAACGCGCTTGGTCATATTCTGGTTGAATGGTAAATGCCTGCTTCAAATGATACATCGCGTCTTCTGTTTGCTCAGTAGAAACTGCATATAAAACGCCTAAATTATAATGAGCATCTGCATTATTCCAATCCTGTTCGATTAAATAATCTAATTCCTTCTTACCTTCTTTAAACATTTCTAATGCACAGAGCACGATAGCGTATGCCAAGCGAATCTGTATATCTTCAGGCGCAATTTCAGCCGCGCGCTGTAGATAAGGTAATGCAAGCTTCGGATTTTCCATTCGTTCAAAGCATTTCCCCATCATATAATAGACATCCGCACCAGCTATTTTTTGCTGTACCGCTTGCTCATACAATTTTAACGCTTCTGCATAGCGTTCTGCATTATAATATAAATTAGCTAAACCATAATAGGCAGTAGCGGCTGTTTCATCGACAGTAATTGCTTTTTGAAAAAAACGTTCAGCTCGCTCTGTATCATCTAATACAGCCAATAAATTCCCAAAATTCACATAGCCAATTGCATTGTCCGGCTCTGCTTCAATTGCTTGGGTAAATAGTTGTGCAGCATCCTCATAACGCTTCTCTTGAAAAGCTTGAATGCCCTGCTCGTTAAAATCCAAATTATTCCACCTCTATGTAGCGAAAAGACTGCAAATCTTATCGCTTTTTCGTTTCAGTATATTGCAGTCTTTTCACAAATTATCCAACATATGTTAGTTTTTCGTTATTTTTAAATACTTCATCGATTGTACCGCCACCTAAGCAAACTTCTCCGTCATATAAAACAACTGCTTGCCCTGGTGTAATAGCACGAACCGGTTCAGCAAAGACAATATGTGTGCGCCCATCTTCTAAAATTTCTACCTCAACAGGTGTATCTGTTTGGCGGTAGCGGAATTTTGCCGTACATGAAAATTTCCCGGGCAATTTTTTTGTCGAAGTGTAGCCCATTTTTACCGCTGTTAATGATGTTGAATACAACGCATCGTTATGGAAACCTTGACCGACAAGTAACACATTGCGTTCTAAGTCTTTTCCAAGTACGAACCACGGCTCACCGTCTCCGCCTATACCAAGACCATGACGTTGACCTAGTGTATAGTACATTAAACCATCATGTTGTCCCATCACTACGCCGTCCATTGTTTCCATTTTGCCAGGTTGAGCAGGTAAATATTGACTTAAAAATTCTTTGAAATTACGCTCTCCAATAAAGCAAATTCCTGTTGAATCCTTTTTCTTAGCTGTAGCAAGACCAGCCTCTTCTGCAATTTTACGCACTTCTTTTTTCTCAATATCGCCAATTGGGAACATAACATGCGCTAATTGCTCTTGTGATAATTGGTTAAGGAAATATGTTTGGTCCTTATTATCATCTATACCACGAAGCATACGGACTTCGCCATCAGCACTACGATCAATGCGTGCATAATGACCTGTTGCTAAGTAATCAGCACCAAGATCCATCGCATGTTCTAGGAAAGCTTTAAACTTAATTTCCTTATTACACATGACGTCAGGATTTGGTGTACGTCCTGCTTTATATTCTTCTAAAAAGTATGTGAAAACTTTATCCCAATATTGCTTTTCAAAATTGACTGCATAATAAGGAATGCCGATTTGATTGCATACTTTAATGACATCTTCATAATCTTCTGTTGCTGTACATACGCCATTTTCGTCTGTATCATCCCAGTTTTTCATAAAAATCCCGATTACTTCATACCCTTGTTGCTTTAATAAATAAGCAGCAACAGAAGAGTCTACCCCACCTGACATGCCGACGACGACACGAATTTGAGATGGGTCACGTGTTTCGATCATTGTGGTCACCTTTTCTTTTTTCAATTCATTTAAACCGAAACGTGCTTTTTGCTAACAAAGCCTTCGGTTGAACGTTACATCAATTCACAAATTATTTTGCAAGTTTTTTTACAATTGCTGCTGTTTTTTCTGCTGCTTGGCGTACAGCTTCTTCCGTTAAGCCTTGGCCAAAGCTAAATCGAATCGAGTTGCGTAATTCCTCTGCCCCTTGCCCATACATGGCAACTAACACATGTGAAGGATCAATTGTACCTGCAGTGCATGCAGAACCACTCGATGCATAAATACCAGCCATATCAAGGTTCACTAAAAATGACTCTACCTCCATATGCGCAAAGCTGACATTCAAGACGTGTGGAAGGACATTTTCTGTATCGCCATTCACATGGAAAACGAGCTGCTCCTGTGTAAAGACGTCAAGCATAATTTGTTTAAAGCGATTGTACAGTGTTCGCTTATCTTCGCGCAACTCACTTGCACTTTGAGCTGCTGTAGCAAAGCCTATAACTGCAGGTACATTTTCTGTACCCGCACGACGTTTTCTCTCTTGAGCACCGCCCAGCGCATAACTAGCAAGTGGTGTGCCTGTTTTTTGATATAGGAAGCCAATTCCTTTTGGTCCATTAATTTTATGGGCAGATACACTTAATAAATCAACTTGTAACGCTTCAACATCAATTGTCTCTAAGCCATAAGCTTGAACGGCATCTGTATGGAACGTCGCCTTATGTTCACGCAATAACTCACCTATTTCAGCAATTGGCTGAATGGAACCGACCTCGTTATTACCATACATAATGGTTACGAGAATAGTATCTTCACGAAGCGCTTCTTTTACTGCATCAACAGTAATACGTCCATTGGCATCAACAGGTAAATACGTCACTTCAAAGCCATCACGCTCCAACTTTTCACAAGTATGTAACACTGCATGATGTTCAATCTGAGTTGTAATGATATGCTTTCCTTCTGCAGCACGTGCTGTTACCGTACCAATAATAGCCGTATTATCAGCTTCTGTTCCGCCGCTTGTTAAAATAATTTCCCCTGACTTAGCACCTATCGATTGTGCAAGAACATCTCTTGCATTATCTAAATATTTACGCGCCTCTCGTCCTGCTCCGTGAATACTTGATGCGTTGCCATATACATCACGCATCGCTAAGGTCATGGCGTCTATTACCTTGTCATTCATCGGGGATGTCGCTGCATGATCAAGGTAGATGTATGAATTCATGTTGAAAACTCCTTTATACGAAAACACTAAAGCACGGTTGATAATAGCGCCATCTTACATGGATTACCTAAAAAGAAAGCGTCTAAACCTTTAAAGGTGCTTTAGCATAAAAATTTTAAATATAGAACATATAGCCGTCTACTACATTTTCTTCAGTGTACTGTGCTAAATCTTCAATTGACGTAGTATCTAACACATTCTTCACCGCATCTCGGATTCGAAGCCACAGTTCACGTTGAGGTGCTTCCTCATTTTCAATTCCCTCTACAGGCTGAATTGGCCCTTCTAAAACACTAATAACATTCGCTGCAGAGATTTCACTTGGTGGATTCGCAAGCATGTAACCACCATAAGCGCCACGCACACTTTTTACTAATCCTGAATTGCGCAATGGCGATACTAGTTGCTCTAAGTAAGCTTCTGACAGTTCCTTTTCAGCAGCAATTTTACGTAGTGGAATTGGCCCTTCGCCATAATGTTTTGCCAATTCAATCATAATCGTGAGACCGTAACGGCCCTTTGTCGAAATTTTCATTTTATCACCCTCAATTAGTCTAGTCAAAATACTACCAACAGTATATCATAATCTCCGCTTGAAGAACTCGGAAATACTCTTAGGACGTTATGATATACTATCATTTAGAACAAATGGACGAAAGGGGATATTCTTTTGCATAATGAACCACTTGCATATCGGATGCGCCCACTAACGCTAGATGAAATCATCGGTCAACAAGATTTTGTCGGTCCTGATACTGCGCTATACAAAATGATTCAAAATGGACATGTTCCTTCCATGTTATTATACGGCGAGCCAGGCATAGGTAAAACATCTATTGCCAATGCCATTGCAGGTAGCTCTAAACTTCCTTTTTTTGCACTTAATGCAACACGGGCTGGCAAAAAGGACGTGGAAGACATAGTCCAAGAAGCAAGAATTTCTGGGAAAGTAATTCTGTTTTTAGATGAAATACATCGCTTTAATAAATTGCAGCAAGATACCTTACTGCCACATGTAGAAAACGGCTCGATTGTGTTAATAGGGGCAACAACTGAAAACCCCTATCATGATGTGAATCCCGCGATTCGCTCGCGTTGTGGAGAAATTCATCAGCTAAAAAAATTAACAACGGCCAATTTAGTAGAACTTATTCAAAAGGCACTGACGGATGATAAACGTGGACTAGGAAAATACCATTTTGCCCTGACAGATTCACAAATAGAGCAAATTGCAACTGCAGCGAATGGTGATGCCCGTAAAGCATTAACATTGCTGGAATCAATCTATTATGCGAGTGATGAAGTAAATGGACAAACAATTGCTTCTGATCATATTATCGAGCATCTTGTTGGACGTATCGGTGTTTATGGCGATAAAAACGGTTCACACTTTTATAATTTGCTATCTGCATTGCAAAAATCAGTGCGTGGAAGTGATACGAATGCGGCATTGTATTATTTAGCCCATTTACTGGAAACCGGTGATTTAGTTGCAGTGAGTCGGCGTTTGCTTGTTATGGCTTATGAGGATATTGGTCTTGCCAACCCACAAGTTGGCGCACATATGCTTGCCGCTGTTCAAGCAGCCGAACGCCTCGGATTACCTGAAGCACGCATTCCTTTAGCAAGTGCAGTGATAGAAATGTGCCTTGCTTCCAAATCCAATTCGGCTATAGTGGCGATTGATGCTGCAATTGCAAGTATTCATGCCGGGAAAACGGGTGATATTCCCCACCATTTACGCGATGCCCATTATGAAGGAGCGAAAGATTTAGGCCATGTCGGCTATCAATATCCACATAATAGCCCTATCGGTACGTTTGGCGGCTGGGTAGACCAGCAATATTTACCGGACGAGCTCATTGGCACTGAGTTTTATAAACCTGTAATTGCAGGAGAAGAAAAAAGAATGGCAAGCATTTACGACAAGCTGAAAACTTTCAGCAACAGTAAAAAGTGATACTTACTAGGACCTAAGCAAAATGATTTTGCAAGTCGTGAATTGATGACCAGCTAAGAAAAAATCCACGTAGACTCCCCCGGCATAGCACAAGTTGTAAGGCGCAACAATCCGCACATAGCGACGGTTGCGGCTTACATCGTGCCCGCGGAAAGCGTAGTGGATTTTTACGATTTAAAAAGCTGTTGGGGTGCTTAAGGATTGCTCAGATGCCAAGCACTTTTTGTGCACTCTCCTTGCAAGCACGTAACCTAAGTAAAAATCCACGTAGACTCCTGCGGGATCGCACGTAATGTAAGACGCAACTATCGGCGCGTTAGCGACGGTTGCGGCTTACATCGTGCCCGCGGAAAGCGTAGTGGATTTTTACGATTTTTGAGGGGGCTTAGGGATTGTTCAGGTGCCAAGCACTTTTTTTGCACTCTCCTTGCAAGCACGTAACCTTAAAAATCCACGTAGACTCCTGCGGGATCGCACGTAATGTAAGACGCAACTATCGGCGCGTTAGCGACGGTTGCGGCTTACATCGTGCCCGCGAAAGCGTAGTGGATTTTTACGATTTAAAAAGCTGGAGTGCTTAGGGCTTGCTCAGATGCCAAGCACTTTTTTGCCCCTCCTTGCAAGCAAGTAACCTAAGTAAAAATCCACGTAGACTCCTGCGGGATCGCACGTAATGTAAGACGCAACTATCGGCGCGTTAGCGACGGTTGCGGCTTACATCGTGCCCGCGGAAAGCGCAGTGGATTTTTACGATTTAGAAAACTATTATTATGCTAAGGACTCCGAAATAGGAGCACCAAGCACAGCAATCTATAAAAATGAGTCGGCTGCATTGAAATGACATAAAAAAACCATTGTCGCTATGTTATACGACAATGGTTTGAAATCATTTCTTATGAATGAATTATTTCTTTTTCTACAAACAATTTAAATTGTTGTAGACATTGCTTGACGTCACCTTTTTGTGCAAGCACATTATTTCTTAAAGCAGTTACTTTTTCCTCATCTTCAATAACCTCGCCATACAGTGCAATAATCGCAGTTAATAACTCTTCGTTTTCTTCCTGCTCAATGCTCGGTAAAGAATAAGCAGCGTTTAATAATAAACGCTCTACTTTTTCAGGTGTTTGTTGTAACTCATTTGAAGAATAATAAATCGATGCTGCTAAAAAATAACAAAGCTTTGCACTGCAATCTATAAACAAATGCCAATACGTATTAGCTTTTGGCAGTTCACCTGCTCTAGCCTCTAAATATTCCTTATAAAAAGTAAAAACTTGTGTATATAAAGGCGTTAAAGCTCTCATCGCTTTTTTGTAATTATTGGACGTATCCAAATAGTCAAATACAATACTATTCATTTTCTCTTGAAGCTTAACAATATCTAAATGATCACGAATTACTTGTATTTCCATTTTATCACTCTCCCATGTTCTCATTTGTTTTAGTAAACGCCATTTCTACTTCCCCTAAGCAGATTTGAAGATTCCAAACAAACCGACCTTTTGTATATATATATTGGAATTATTCAAATTATAGCAATAAACTAAAAGAAGAAGTGAGCACATGAAAAAAATAAGGCATTTTCGTGAATTATTAGCATTTTGTGTACGTAAGAATAATTTTTTTGGTAAAATTATACTCTTTCTATATAGGTTTCAAATAATAATTGTTCTTTATCGCGATCGATTATTTCAACAATACTACCGTCTGCATATTTTTTAATCCGTTGTTTTGGACTATAAAAATACACATTATTTGTAATTAGCCATTGGCTTAACGTCAGCTCTGAGGCCGCTTGTTGTCCTGTTAAAATCTTTTTATGACGCAGTATATCCGCCATTTTGTAAAAACCATCAGATAGTTCATAAGCAGATACATCGAAATTAAAAACAGGAGTTACAACCTGTCCAATATCAAAAATATGTATCGTCTTTCTCGCCTCATCAATCGCTAACTCCACTGTGCTAATTTCATCGAATAGATTCAATCCTCTATATTCCATTTGATAAATTTGCTCCATAATTAATGAATGCCCCCCTTTTATAACAGCCCTATTGTAACATAGAAAAAGAGACCGACTGTCGCACAAATAACATAAGGGAGCATTTTTAGTCATTATTCCTGCTGATTTTCTTGTCTAAAAGAAAAGAATCTGCTGATTTTCTATGAAAAAGTAAGCTATGCACATCTCGACCATCGCGATGCACTGGCACAAGCTTGCAACTCCCCCAAGGAAAAACTATGCAGATTCTTCTTTTAATTGTTTTTTAACAACAACAAGCACGATGCGTTAGTATTAGCCTTGCACGCGCGTTATTTTCACATCTTCCACAATTTTATTAACGACCCAACTTGCGGCGATTAACCCTGCAACAGAAGGGACAAAAGCGTTAGATGAAGGTGGCATTTTCGCTTTACGGATAGCTGCATCTGGTTTTCCTACATGCTCTACGACATCTGGACGTACAACAATTGGGCTTTCATCAGAGAATACAACAGTTACCCCTTTGTGAATACCATCTTTGCGTAATTTAGTACGAATCACTTTTGCTAATGGATCGGTATGCGTTTTTGAAATATCCGCAATGGTAAAGCGTGTTGGATCCATTTTATTGGCAGCGCCCATACTTGAAATAATCGGAATATTACGCTTTAAACATTCTTTCATAATGTGAATTTTATAAATAACCGTATCACTCGCGTCAATAACATAGTCGATGCCTTGTGCAAAAAATTCTTCATACGTTTCTTCCGTGTAAAACATATGCATATCAATCACTTCACACTCAGGATTAATATCGGCTATACGTTCTTTCATCACACCCGATTTTGATTTTCCTACTGTTGAAAGATACGCTACTAATTGACGGTTCACGTTTGTAATATCTACATTATCTTTATCAACTAAAATAATGCGACCAATCCCACTGCGCGCACATGCTTCCGCCGCAAATGAGCCCACGCCACCTACCCCTAGAATAGCTACTGTTGTATTTTTTAATTTTTCGAGTCCTTCTGTCCCTATCGCGAGCTCGTTACGAGAAAATTGATGTAACATCCTTACACTCTCCATCTATCGAATTTTTATTAGTAAACCTAGTTATATACTAAGATAAAATCAAACCTATATTACATTCTATCATGATATTGTTCAAGTGGAAATTGTGAAAAACACGCACACAGGCATTATCCCATTTTCGTAAAGTTTGTCTGAAATGCTTCAACAAACGACCTATCCAATTGAATATGTGCCATTTTGAATGCTCCTACTACTGCCCCACCAATTGGCTCTAATACAGGTAACATAAAACGCAATGGTAGCTGATCTGCCAACGCGAATTGTTGTAGCCAAGGTACAATCATCGAGTTATTTGCAAAAACACCGCCCGCTAATACGACTGGCACATCCCTCTGCTCCCACACCATACTGGCATAGCATGTTTTAATCGCCTTGTAGTATTTTCTACAAGCGTCTTGCACTATATGCTTCGCTACCATATCGCCTTGTTGTGCAACTTGAAAGACATATTTGCCAAGCGGTGCGATGACTGTTCTAGGATGGGATGCCCCATAAATCGGCTCGATTAATTGTGGAACCTGTTTAACAGCAAAATGTTGTAAAACTACATCCGTTAAAGCAGTAGGCTGCGCTCGCTGATCGTCGCTTTGGAAAACCGCCTTTAATGCTTGAATACCTAAGTCATAGCCGCTTCCTTCATCATCAAAAAGATACCCCCAGCCACCAACGCGACACATGCCTTGACGATGGAACCCTAGCGTAATCGCACCAGTGCCAGCTATTTGAACGATGCCTTCTTGTCCCAGTGTGCCTGCATATAGCGCTATTAAAGCATCATTTTCTATCACAATGGGCGTCGTAGAATCGACATATTGTCGAATAATCCCTTCGACTATGCCTTCAGCTTGGCTTTCCTTGACCCCAGCCATACCTGCAAAGCAACTATGTATTGCTGTAAAAAGTTGTGGCGTCTGTTGTCGTAAATTTTGCAACAGGCCATGAATTGTTGCCTCGAAGTCATGTGCGTCCATTGCCGTAGGATTACTACGTGACGTCATCACTTTACTATAAATCGTGCCATCTTCATCACAAATGACGGCACATGTTTTTGTACCCCCTCCATCTATCGCCAATACGTACATATTATGTGCTCCTCTCTATACTAAAAAAGGATTAAGCACAATTTGTTGTCGGCTTAATCCTTTTTCTATTGCAATTATTTTGTAAAGCCAAATGACGCCCACGGTTGAATTTGCGCTAGTAAGAAGTGTTCTTCTTCCACTACTTTCGCCACGACATTGGTAGAGCCCGCATTTGGCATTTCCTTTAACACAATTTGTAGCTCACCTTTATAGCGCACATCCAAATTGTTATCGATCGTAACATCCCCTGGCTGTAATACGTGTGTATCGTGGACAGGAAAATCACCATTTTTATATTTTACGCGTGATTGCGTGCTCCGAATGACGTAATCCGATACGTCCCCACGATTAAAATGTGGCTCTTTAAATAATACAGTTTCTTCTAAAACCGTCGTTTCAGCACAAGGTACAACTTTCAGCTCCAACTTATGACGATTTAATTGTCCCAATGCTTTTAGCTCTTCTTCTGAAGCATACATATTGCCAATAATACAATCATCGATTAAACCAGTGTGCCATAAATCTTTTGCTTGCACAGTAATCGGTAAATCGCGATGCTCCTCAAGTGTTGGTAGACCATGCTCGGTTTTTTCCCAAGGACCGTATAGTGCATGCTGTGAAGAAATCATCGCCGCTGTGCGGATATGATTGGCTTTAAAATTTTTCGACGTTGCAATAAAATGCTGACGTGACAAACCTGTAAATCGTCTCGGATAAAAATTATGGCAACCAATAATATGATCACGGTTCGCTTGGTAGGATACGATATTATCTACATATTTCGTGCCATTACTAATATTGAGCTCAATTTTTAATTGACTATCATCGAATGACATTAACGCTTCCTCTTGACCTGAGAAACCCATATCTAAGCGCAATGCCGCCAAATGGTAGTGCTCTTTAAAATAGGCAATGTTTTGATACGTTAAGCCTAATTCTTCAAAAACAGCCGGTGCAATATCAGCAGAAATATCAAAGCCTAGCTGTTGTGCAAAATAATTGATTTGCTGTAATTTACGTTTCTCCTTGTCATCGTTTAAAGACAAGAGACATGTAAAAATACGATCAAAACCATTGTCATGTGCTAGCTGAACATACTGCTGCATTTCTTCTAGCGTGCTATGCTGTGGATAGAGTGAAATTCCTAACCTTCTCAATCGACAATACCTCCAATGCTAAGCGATTACACTTCTACTTTTGGATTTTCAGTTAAGCTATCAGGCTGTAGTGCTTGTGTTTGCTCTGCCTTTTTTTGTTCTTGTTTCGCAATTCGGTTCGCCATTGCTAAGAATGGAAGATAGATACAAACTGATATCGCAATTAACACAAGACTTAAAACAGCTCCAGTCCAAGATTGTGTTACTAAAAATCCGTTAATAACCGGCGGTGTAGTCCATGGAGCTGAAACAGTTGCCGCTGGAACCCAACCCCATTTTGTTACAAAGAAAGCAATTGTTACGTTAACCATTGGCGTTAAAATAAATGGTATAAATAAAATTGGATTTAAAACGATTGGTAGACCAAATAGTAACGGCTCGTTAATATTGAATAACCCTGGTGCCGCGGATAATTTCCCGACGGTATTATATTGCTTATTTTTCCTTGCAATAATGAAAATCGCGATAATAAGTGCAATTGTCGTACCAGATCCACCCATATTGACGAATGCATCAAAGAATGGCTTATTCACGATATAAGGTGCAACTTTGCCCGCAGAAATGGCTGCAACGTTTGCATCAATCGCAGGTAAATTAATCGTTTGCATAAATGGCTCGATAATGTTCGCACCATGAACACCTAGCGTCCATAAGAATGCTGGAATAAAGGCTAAAATTATGGCAGCAACCCACGTATTTGTTAAGCCCATAAACGGCTCCTGAATCGTTGAATAGAATGAACCAACAATATCCGGAATATCAAAGCCTGCAGAAATAATTGTACGAACTAATGCAAAAACACCAATTGTAATAATAGCTGGCAGCAATGCTGCAAATGATTTCGAAACTGCAGGTGGAACCCCATCAGGCATTTTTATGAGTAGCTTACTATTGCCTGATAATCTACAAAATACCTCAGTGGATAGCAAGGAGATGATAATGGCGATAAATATCCCGCCCGTTCCCGTTGTTAAACCTGTTAAACCACCTTCACCAAACGTACCGAATGTCAGATAACTTGAAAGACTGATAACACCAGCTGAAAGACCATCTTTGTTATAACTTTTTGCTAAGTTATAAGCAATTGCGAACGCCAGTAACAGCGACAGAATACCAAATGTCGCACCCCATATATTGCCGCCCCATTGCGTCCATGTTTCGTGCTTCCAAATGGAGTCCAGTGCATTTTGGTAAGCGTCAATTGGTAAGTTATTAATTAATACAGCTAACGAGCCTACAATTGTCAATGGCATAATTGTAATAAAACCATCACGAATGGCAACTAAATGACGTTGACTCCCAACTCTTGCAGCTACCGGCACAAATTTTTCTTCTAAAAATCGGAACATTCCACACACTCCCTTTGCTTGTTATTGTGACATCAAAAAACTGATGTTACTCCCCTTTGATTTGTTCATACAGTTCAATCATTTCTTGCGCTAAATCCCGAAACGTTATCGCATTCATTAAGTGATCTTGGGCATGAATTAACAGCATTGAAACTTCAACTTTTTCTCCCCTTGCTTCTTGCGTTAACAATGCGGTTTGCGAATGATGAGCCTCAACTAATGCTTCATTTGCTAGCTTTATTTTTTCCTTTGCTTCCGCAATTTGCCCCTTTTTCGCTAACTGAAGGGCTTCCATACATTCACTTTTCGTATTGCCACTATGGACGATTAATCCCATAATGGACTGCATCATCGCTTCTTGTTCCATCGGCTTACCTCCTCACCCAATCAGCTTCAATGCTTGTTTTAGAACATTTTCACCGTTCATCATGCCGTAATCCGCCATATTGATGACATCAATCGGAAAATTCAACTCTTTAAATTTTGTTTCAAATGAAGATTTCAAGTAACGAACTTGTGGCCCAAGCAACAGTACATCCGCCTTCTTATTTGCTAAAACGGTATCTACCTCACTTTCAGCTATGGCAAAAATATCAGCCTCAATATTTTGTTCCTGCGCAGCCTTCTGCATTTTGGAAACTAGCAAACTTGTACTCATCCCTGCAACACACACCAACATAATATTTTTCATCGTCAGCACTCCTTTGTTGTCTTTTTTTGATTTAGTACCCTTTCATGATTTGACGACTAACTTGAAATCGCTTTCTTATATTGAGAATAGCACCAATTGGTATATACCACAATATAGTTTTTTCTCCATTTTCTACCGATTCGTAACTAAAAAAATAATTGGGCTATCGCTTCGATACTTGTGAATAAATGGCTTTCCTCAACTGGTATAGTCCAGAAAAAACTTCAAAAAAATTTTTATTTTTCCTCTTAAAAATATTCATAAAACGTAGGCTGCTTTGCCGGAATTGCTTTGTTCCACAGACTGACTGCCTCATCCGCAAGCTCTTGATTGCCGAAAGTAATTGCATCCTTCACTGTAAGATAACCAACCATCATAGCGGAAAATAAGTTGATTGGTAATGTTAGCATATGCTTTGCAGATACGGAATTTGCCTCAATTATCGACACATGACCATCTTTATTTATCATGAAAATATGCTCGTTCCATGGACAAAAATGATCCTCAAGACGCACGTACAAAGTTTGCTGTAACTCCCCCCAAGGATAGCGCTGCATAAATGTGAAGGCATCCACAATTCTGACCATAACGTCTTGTACTACCTTTTTCGGAAATTGCGGATTTGGAAAATCAAACCCAAAATGACGGTCATTAGCGGTAATGCCTTCAATCGTGTGGACACTGGCTGCATGGGATGTAACAAAACGCCACAATGCTTGTTCAGCCGTTGGATTATCAGTAATAAAATCATGGATAGTAAAAATGCCATTTTGTATGGTGTAGCGGATATAGCCTGCTATGTCATTTGCTAAAAAACACGCGGCAAAGTGACTGTCAGGCGACCTTCTTTCAATACGCTTCCACCATGCCGCATCCCGTAACATACTGCCATTTGTCACGCTTGCATGCTCATTATGAAACGTTTGTATTGCTTCAAAAAGTGTCGTATCCGGCCATTCAAAGCTCATCCGCTCCACCACATCTAGTTGTTTGCCGAAATCGGGAAACTGTGCGTGAGGAATGGCATACTGCAATTTATCAACAAATAACTCCCAGCCAAAGTAACGGTAAAAAGAAACAGAAAAAGGCGCTAATACAGAAATCGTTTGCCCATTTCGGCGCATTTCCTTTAGGGATGCCATCATTAGCTTTTTTATAATTCCTCGCTGGCGGTACTCAGGATAGGTTGCCACAAATCCGATACCACCCATGTCATAATTTTCACCATGTACCGTCATATTTAGCGGGAGTATAAGTAGTTGCCCGACGACCTTATCGCCATCATAGGCGCCCAATGTTGTGCTATGTTCAATCCAATAGTGAAAATCGTCGCGACGTGCTCCGCTATATTTATTTGGAAAGCAATAATCTCGTAAACGATGAATTTGTTGGTAATCCTTTGCCGGAACGTATTGTATGTCCATGACACCCTCCCTGTTTTTACAATATTCAAAAATAAAAGCTTAAATGCTTAGGTTTTTTTGGATATATGCTTCAACTTCAGCGGCTGTAGACAGCATGAGTATACGATCAAGATGTTGTTCTAATTGTTTATATGAAAGTTTGGCAATTTGTGCTCTCGTTTTCAAAATAGCAGAAGCATTCATAGAAAATTCATCTAAGCCCATTGCGAGTAATATAGGAATCGCTATACTATCTGCCGCCATTTCACCGCACATCCCAACCCATTTCCCCTGTTTATGGGCAGCATCAATAACATTTTTAATTAACCTTAATACAGCTGGGTGATATGGCTGATATAAATACGAAACATTCTCATTCATGCGATCTGTTGCCAACGTATATTGAATTAAATCATTGGTCCCAATGGAGAAAAAATCAACTTCTTGTGCAAATAAATCAGCAATCATCGCGGCCGCAGGTATCTCTACCATTATGCCGACCTCAATTGCTTCAGCTATTGCCACACCTTGCGCTTGCAATTGTGCTTTTTCTTCTAATAATATTTGCTTCGCCGTGCGCCATTCTTCTAACGTTGCAATCATCGGGAACATAATTTTCAAATTGCCATAAGCACTTGCTCTGAGCAATGCCCGTAGCTGTGTGCGAAACATGGCTTGCTGGTCTAGACAAATACGGATCGCTCGATAGCCTAAAAACGGATTCATCTCAGCTGGCAGTTGTAAATAAGGAAGATGCTTGTCACCACCAATATCCAACGTCCTTACGACCGTCGGCTTGCCGTGCATGGATTCCAATACTGTACGATATGCATGGAACTGTTCCTCTTCGTTAGGAAGTTCCTGTCGTTCCATATATAAAAACTCAGTTCGGAATAAGCCGATGCCATCTCCTACAACATGCACAACCTTCTCTACATCTTCAGGCTTGCCGATATTCCCAGCAATTTCTACACTGCGGCCATCTGCACTTATACTCGACAAAGTGCGATAGTGAAGCAGTTCACTTCGCTGTTGCTGAAGCATTTGCTGCTGTTGCTCATAATAGGCTGTCACTTCCGGTGTAGCATTTAGAATGATTTTGCCATTTGTACCATCCATAATAATGGCTGAGCCATGTTGAATTACCTGTGTGGCCGTTTTTGCGCCGACAATCGCTGGAATATCTAGCGAGCGTGCAAGAATCGCAGAATGCGAAGTTCTCCCACCAATATCTGTGATAAAACCTTTCACATATTGAGGATCTAATTGTGCCGTCATCGATGGTGTTAAATCTTCGGCTACGATAATAACATCTGTCGACAACCGACTAATATCAAGCATCTCAACATGTAATAAATGAGCTAGTAAGCGCTTCGACACATCCCTTATATCTGCCGCCCGCTCTTGCATATACACATTGTCCATACCTTCAAACAATGCAATAAACATATTCGATACTTCATGTAGTGCATACTCTGCATTACAACCTGTTCTAATTTTTTCTTCAATGGCCGCTAACATTTCTGGGTCTTCTAACAATAATAAATGCGCAACAAAGATAGCCGCCTTATCCTCGCCAAATTTATCGCGAGCGCTTGTTAAAATAGCTTGTAATTCTGCCTTCGATTGCGCGAGCGCCGTTTTTAAACGCTCCAATTCTGCCTGTACATCCGTAATCGCCATTTGCTCGAATGATAAATCTGGTTCAACTAAACAATAAGCATTAGCAAAAGCAATGCCTTCAGAAACGGCAATACCCTGAATTTCTAACATTCTTCACCAATTCCTTTAGTCACAATAACATCTGTCACAGTTTGCATTAACTGTTTTGCATCTTCCCCTTGTGCTGAAATCGTAATCGTACTTCCAGTTCCGATTCCTTGCGCCATCACACCCATAATGGACTTTAAATTGACAGACTTATCATTGTAGGTTAACTGAACTTCGCTCGCAAATGGAGTCACGGCTGTTACTAATAACGCTGTTGGTCGAGCATGTAAACCTTCTGGTGTTGTAATTTTAAATGTTTTTTCCATCGATATCCCTCCAAAATTCACTCAAAATTAATGCGAGATTGATAGTTTGCAATCATCATCTCATTGTGATGCTTATTCGTTTCAACATTGTTACTTTCAAAAACCGGCAATACTTCCTGACAACTAGCCAATAGTTCGATCACTTGACTGAATAACGCTTGCAAAATAGCAGAACCAATTACCGTGGAAGCTGGTGCATATTGCATTTGTTGATGATGCAAAAGACCATCCCCTATAGGAATATGTGTGTTGATCACCATATCGACCACATCCTCCAAACGCTTTCCACTGCTATGACGAGTTTGTTGCTCACGATATTCTAGCGATTGCATAGACATAACAAGGACACCCGACTGTTTTGCTAGCAATGCCGCATCTATCGGGGCATTATTTCGCCCAGAAGTGGAAATAACGATGCAAACATCATGCTCCTCAAAGTGAAACGCATCCTTGTGTCTAGCTATAATTGTTGGGTCTTTTTCATTTTTAGACGATGTTAGAGCCCCTGCATGTAAAGTTAATGGTTCAACAGTAATTGGACGTACAGGCACAAGTCCTCCAGCACGGTAAAAGGCATCTTGTGCTAACAGATGTGAATGTCCACTCCCAAACAATTGGACAATTCCACCACGTTGAAGACGTGAAACAATCATTTGTGCTGCTTCTGCTAATAGCGTATTTTCCTGCTCTAGCACAAGATCTAAAAGCCTTTGTAGTTCATGAAAATAAGCTCGCATCTTATCACCTTTTAATTTCACTAATAAATTTGTATCGATCAGCTCGATAAGTACTTCGCACAAGTTCGAAAGGCACACCATCTGCTAAATAACTTGTTCGTTTAATAATTAAAACCGGTGCAGCGCTATTTATTTGTAAATACTTACTATCTTCTTTCGCTACAATAGCCGCTTCCATTTGTTGAATAGCATTGCCTATTTTTTGATGGAATTTAGCTTCAATAAGCGCATACAACGAACCCATTATTTTCTTTTCATCTAATTCAGGATATACTTTCACCGGAATATACGTTCTTTCAATCGCCATCGGTTTAGAATTGGCACTGCGTATCCTTGTGACGAAGAACACTTCTTCACCCTGTTCTAATAGTAAATCGCTTGCAATATCTATCGGCGGTACAATTTTCTCAAAACGCAATACTTTACTACTCGGCTCCATTCCTCTTGCACGCATATCTTCTGTGAAACTCGTTAACCCCATTAATGGCTGTTCCAATTTTGGATTAGCTACATACGTGCCTCTCCCCTTTTCACGATATAGCAATCCGCTATTTACTAAATTGGTAATGGATTGACGGACGGTCATTCTACTAACATCAAATTGCACGGAAAGCTCTCGTTCGGACGGAATATTTTCACCAATTTTGTATTCCTCTAAGTAAATACGTTGCTTTAATAATTCTTCTATTTGGATATAAATTGGTATATGAGAATTTTTATCTAACAAGCCTTGCACCTTCCTATCACATGTTTACTCTACATTTCTCAAATACAACTTTTCCTCGACAAATAGTTTTTTCTATATTTAAATGCTGATCTAATAAAATAACATCCGCATCATAGCCTTCTGCAATACGACCTTTTGTACTTAACTGTAGTTGTTGTGCCGCATTTGCTGAGGACATGGCTACAAGCTCTGGCAACGAACAGTTTGTGACCGCTTTCATATTTTTCACTGCTTGCTCCATCGTCAAGACACTACCAGCCAATGCGCCATTTGGTAAATGTGCACCACTTGCTGTTACATGTACCGTTTGACCACCTAAATCATAGTCGCCAAATTGTAATCCTTTCGCACGCATCGCATCGGTAATTAAAATGATTCCTTCTGCACCTTTTACTCGGTAAGTAAGTTTCACAGCACTTGGATGGCAATGTACAAAATCCGCAATAATTTCCACTTTCACAGCATCTTCTACAAGTACAGCACCTACAACCCCTGGATCTCGATGATGGAATGGTCGCATTTGATTATATAAATGCGTTGCTTGTGTCACACCTGCTGTTACTGCTTTCTCTACTTCTTCAAGTGTTGCATCTGAATGGCCAATCGATACAACAATTCCTTGCTTCTTAAGCTCTTCAACAAATGCCATGCCACCTTCTAGCTCCGGTGCAACGGTTATTTGTTTAATGCGGTTGTTACTTAATTGTTGCCAAGAAGCAAACTGTTCACTAGATGGCAAAATCATATAGTCGATTGGCTGAGCTCCAGCACGCTTTGTAGATACATAAGGCCCTTCAACGTGGACACCTAACAAATGGGCCTCATCGTCCTCATTTTCAAAATGTGCGATTGTCTCCAATGCATTTTCAATCGCTTCAGGCGCTTGTGTCATTGTTGTAGCTAGAAAGCCTGTAACTCCTTCATGTACTAATGAAGCAGCCATCTGATGAAGTGCTTGTTGGGTAGCATCCATTGCATCATTGCCTGCTGAGCCATGAATATGCATATCAATATAGCCTGGGAATAACAGCCAGTCATTGCCCTTGCCTTCAATATATTGCTCTGCCTTATCAAATAGTTCTTCGCCAACTTTTATTATCTTGCCATTTTCAATGAGTACATCTCCTGTAAAGGGCCTGTCATCATAGTTAACGATTGTCACATTGGAAATTAATAATGTGTTGCTCAAGTTGAACACCTCCGCGGTACAATTTTTAGGGAGTTTACTGTTTCAAGTAATGACAAGCTAGTTTGGTATAGTTGTCTATACCAATTATAGTATGGCAAAGCGAAAATAAAAAGCGAATTTTACAATTTTTCTTATTTTTCTTTTTATTTAACAATTTTTTTCGTGATATCGCGGGCTGTGCATCGCAAAAAAACTGGGATAAAAGACAAAAAGAGTTAGATTGATTGGAATCAACCTAACTCTTTTATTCTATATCGTTGATGTCCGTTTCGGCGGTGCTTTCCGCGGGCACACCGTAAGCCGCAACCCTCGCTAGCGCGCGGGCTTGTTGCGTCTTACATTGTGTGCTGTTCCCGCAGGAGTCACCGCCTCCACTACCATCAACTAGTATGCGCTGCTAATTTTTGTTCTCAACAAAAGAATGGATGGGTAAAGTTCGATTGACTGCCATCATTCTAACTCTTTTTCTATATTGTTGATGTCCGTTTCGGTGGTGTTTTCCGCGGGCACACCGTAAGCCGCAACCCTCGCTAGCGCGCGGGCTTGTTGTGTCTTACATGGTGTGCTGTTCCCGCAGGAGTCACCGCCTCCACTACCATCAACTAGTATGCGCTGCTAATTTTTGTTTTCAACAAAAGAATGGATGGGTATAGTTCGATTGACTGCCATCATTCTAACTCTTTTTCTATATTGTCGATGTCCGTTTCGGTGGTGCTTTCCGCGGGCACACTGTAAGCCGCAACCTTCGCTAGAGCGCGGGCTTGTTGCGTCTTACATGGTGTGCTGTTCCCGCAGGAGTCACCGCCTCCACTACCATCAACTAGTATGCGCTGCTAATTTTTGTTTTCAACAAAAGAATGGATGGGTATAGTTCGATTGACTGCCATCATTCTAACTCTTTTTCTATATCGTTGATTTCCGTTTCGGCGGTGCTTTTCGCTCAGACTGTAAGCCGCAACCCTCGCTCACGCTCCGTGTCCAACGTTACAATTAACAAATACGCTCTGTTAATATGTCGCAATGCTAGTACTCTATGTATGGACGAATCCCGATTGTGCCGTAATGCCAATGAAACATTCGTTTTGAACCCGCAATTTGCAGGTGGGTGCCCGCTTCATAGCTTTAAACGTCCCTCTCCAATGGGGCTTGTTTGCCACTACAAAATTAGATGGCTCCCGACGATATAGTGTTCGGTCAAAACTGTTAAATAGAGTTAGCAGTTAGACAAACACATCAGGATTCGTATTACAGATATCATAACACCATATTTCTGATAATTCAAACGATTTCTAACAAAAAATCAACATCTTTAAAAAAACACAAAAAATACCTAGATTTCCAACATTTTTTGCTAGACAATCTAGGTATTCCGTATTGTTTTTTATCGTTTAAATGTTTTAATCGCTAGGCTTAATTCGCTTAATTGATCAGGAGATACTTCACTTGGAGCATCTGTTAATAAGCAGCTTGCACTTGCCGTTTTCGGGAATGCAATTGTATCACGTAAATTAGTACGACCAGCAAGTAACATAACGAAACGGTCAAGACCGAATGCAAGACCTGCATGTGGAGGTACACCATATTCGAACGCTTCTAATAAGAAGCCGAATTGCGCTTGTGCTTCCTCTTCTGAGAAACCAAGAAGTTTAAACATTTTTTCTTGTAAATCACGTTCATAAATACGTAATGAACCACCGCCAAGCTCATAACCGTTTAAGACGATATCGTAAGCTTGTGCACGTACTGCTGCAGGGTTTGTATCCATTAACTCGATATCTTCATCAAATGGACGTGTGAATGGATGGTGGGCTGCATAATAGCGACCATCTTCTTCAGAGTACTCGAATAACGGCCAGTCCGTAATCCATAAGAATGCAAATTGTGATTCATCGATCAAGCCTAAATCTTGACCTAATTTTGTACGAAGAGCACCTAGAGATGCTGCAACGACATCTGCTTTGTCTGCTACGAATACTAAAATATCGCCGATTTCAGCACCCATACGCTCGATTAATGCAGCCGCTAATGCTTCATCGAAGAATTTTGCGATTGGACCATTTAGTCCTTCTTCTGTTACTTTCAACCAAGCAAGACCCTTAGCTCCGTAAATACCAACGAATTTTGTTAGCTCGTCCATATCTTTACGAGAGTATTTATCCGCTGCCCCTTTAATGTTGATACTTTTCACTTGCTTCCCTTGTGCTACTGTATCAGCAAACACTTTGAAATCACAGCCATCAAACACATCGTTTAACGCTACTAATTCTAAACCGAAGCGAACATCTGGTTTATCTGAACCATAACGATCCATTGCTTCTTGGTATTTCATGCGTTGGAACGGTGCAGGAATGTCGATACCTTTTACATCTTTCATTACCGCTTGAATTAAGCGTTCGTTCATTTCTAATACTTCTTCTTGCGTTAAGAAGCTTGTTTCGATATCCACTTGTGTGAATTCAGGTTGACGGTCAGCACGTAAGTCTTCATCACGGAAACAACGGGCAATTTGGAAATACTTTTCAAATCCTGCTACCATTAATAATTGTTTAAATAATTGTGGAGATTGTGGTAATGCATAAAATTCACCTTCGTGTACACGTGATGGCACTAAATAGTCACGCGCACCTTCTGGCGTTGATTTTGTTAAAATAGGCGTTTCTACTTCTAGGAAACCTTCGTTTTGTAAAAAGTTACGGATTGTACGTGTAACGTCTGAACGCATTTTAAATGTATCGAACATCGCTGGACGGCGTAAATCTAAGTAACGATATTTTAAACGTAAATCTTCTGATACGTCTGTACGATCTTCGATTTGGAAAGGCGTTGTCTTCGCTGTATTAATAACGATTAAGCTTGTCGCTTCTACTTCAATTTTACCGTTTGGCACATTTGGATTGATTTGATCTTCAGAACGCAGAAGTACTTTTCCTTCTACTTCGATTACGTATTCACTACGTACTTTATCTGCTAAAGCGTGCGCTTCTGCTACATCTGGACTAAAGACAACTTGTGTAATACCCGTACGGTCACGTAGGTCGATAAAGATTAATCCACCTAAATCGCGACGACGTTGCACCCAACCTTTTAATACAACGTGTTCGCCTTGTAACGTTTCAGAAAGTTCGTTACTAGCATGTGTTCTTTTTGCCATTTTGTATTTCCTCCAACATCATTTATTTAATAAGTAGTTCACTAATTCTGAGAAGGCCACTTTTTGTTGCTCCCCAGAAGCCATATGTTTTACTGTCGCTGCTTGCTCTTCAATTTCTGTTTCGCCTAAGACGATTGTATATTTAGCACCTAAACGGTCTGCAGATTTCATTTGAGCTTTCATTTTACGGTCTAAATAATCCATATCCGTTGAAATGCCTTTTGCACGGAATGAACTTGTAAGCTCTACCGCTTTAAGCTTCGCTTCATCGCCCATCGCAATCATGTAAACTTCTAGTGCTGATTCTGTATCAAGCTCTACCGCTTCTGCTTCAAGCGCTAATAACAAACGTTCGATACTTAACGCAAAACCAATACCCGGTACATTTGGACCACCAATTTCCTCTACAAGCCCATTATAACGACCACCGCCGCATAGCGTTGTAATTGCGCCAAAGCCATCCGCTGTTGACATAATCTCAAATGTAGTATGGTTGTAGTAGTCAAGGCCACGTACTAAGTTCGGATCTACTTCATATGAAATTCCAAGGGTATCTAAATACGTTTTAACTTGTGCAAAATATGCTGCAGACTCTTCTGTTAAAAAATCAGTTAATGCAGGAGCAGTTGCCATTAATGGGTGCTCGCGGTCAACTTTACAATCTAAAATGCGCAAAGGATTTTTTTGTAAACGATTTTGACAATCTGAGCAGAATTCATGAATATGTGGCTCAAAATGATTAATTAACGCTGTACGATGTGCATCACGCGTTACTTTATCACCAAGTGAATTGATGACTAATTTCAAATCCTTTAAGCCTGTCGATTCATAAATATCCATTGCTAGTGCAATGACTTCTGCATCGATGGCAGGATCAGCTGAGCCAATTGCTTCAACGCCGAATTGTACAAATTGGCGATAACGGCCAGCTTGTTGACGTTCATAACGGAACATTGGTCCTAAATAAGAAAGCTTGACAGGTTGATCAGGTGCACCGAACATTTTATGCTCGACATATGCACGTACAACGCCAGCTGTATTTTCAGGGCGCAATGTTAATGAACGACCTCCTCGATCTTCAAATGTATACATTTCTTTTTGCACAACATCCGTTGTTTCACCAACACCGCGCGCAAATAAATCGGTTTGTTCAAAAATAGGTGTACGAATTTCGTTATATCGATAAACTCGACATATATCACGAATAATTGCTTCGACCTTTTGCCATTTCTCAGATTGACCTGGCAATATATCCTGTGTCCCTCGTGGCACTTTAAAACTCATGTAATGACCTCCTTTTCCAATTGCTTATGAGCTAGCTTTGTATGTAAAGAGCAGCGTGCACAACTTCTGTACCTGAGAAAGAAAGCCAACAAAAAAAAGCCCTCGCCCCCTTGCATTATTGCAAGGGACGAGAGCTGTATATGCTTCCGCGGTTCCACCCTAGTTGACGCAAAACTGACATTGCGTCCTCCTCATAATCGGGTAACGGCCGATTCCGTTTTTTCCTACTAGGCATTGCTGTTCAGAAAAAAGCCTCTCAAGTGTTGTTCGCCTTATACTTTTTTGTAGGAAAGATTGCAGCCTAAGTCTTTCCCTCTCTTTTCCAATAGAGGTATACGCTACTTGCTTGGTCATAAGCGGTTAATCATTTTTTGATTACCCTTTATGTTAGTCACTACGTAAGGTAATGTCAACTGTTTTCTTATTTTTCGCAAGTCAGTTGTTAAAAAAACGATTTCTGTTACCATTTTCCCTCGAATTTTATCATAAAAGCATGGTAAAATAGAACAAGAAAAGGAGGGGTCCGATGACGACAAAACTTATACATAAAATTATTACCTTTGTCCTAATATTAGCATTGATGATCCCGAGTATTAGCAACATAGAACGAGCATTTGCTGATACAGGTGATCTAAAAGTAACTGGAACCATACTTCATTTACGCGAAGGACCTGGGCTCTCTTACCCGATTATTACAACATTAGAGGAAGGAGATTCGCTTACTTCAATTGGACGTGAAGGCGACTGGATTCAAGTCAAAGTAGGTGATTATGAAGGATGGGTAGCTTCTTGGCTTACAGCTTCTATAAATGAGCAGCAAACGATTGATAAGACGGTTATCTCACAGGTTGATCGTCTTAATATTCGTACTGAACCTGATCTTTCTTCACCAGTTCTTGGACAATTATCAACAGGCAATCAAGCCGCTTTAATATCGGAAAATGGTGCATGGGCCAAAATCAATTGGAATGGACTAGTTGGTTGGGTATCGTCAGATTATGTGACAATCAATGAAACAACTGAAAAAACAACGCCAGACGAAGTCGTAGAGGTATCGACAACAACAACTGAACCTAAAGGCACTACCTTTACGATTTTAGTTGATACGTTAAATGTCCGAAAAAAGGCAGATTTAACATCTAAAAAAGTAGGCACCGTTTCGAATGGACAATCCTTTAAAGTACTAGCACAAGAGCACAATTGGGTGCAAATTCAGTACAGCGACAAAAAAACGGGTTGGGTCTATAGTTTCTACGGGACGTTTTCAAATACGGTGAAAACACCTTCGAAAGCTTCATCTTCACCAGCATCAACATCAGCGCTTGAAACTGTCACGATTATTTATAATGGGACAAACTTACGCACAGATGCGTCTACAACGGCAGACGTTGTAGAACGTGTAGATGCTGGCCAAACGTATCCCATTGTAGGTGCTAAAGATGATTTTTACGAAATTCAGTTAGCTGATCAAACAGCGTTCGTCGCAAACTGGGTAGTCTCCACGTCGCAAAATAGTACAGCGACGATGAACACGCCAAAGTCTGAACCTCGAAAAAAAGGAACTTTAAACGGACTAACGATTGTCGTGGATGCTGGTCATGGTGGCAATGACCATGGTACAACTGGGCAGCGAGGAACTGATGAAAAAGAGATTACATTAAAAACAGCATCGCTTCTTGCCTCCAAATTAAGTGCGGCAGGTGCCAATGTTGTAATGACACGAGAATCAGATGAATACGTTGCACTGCGCAAACGGGTGTCGATCGCACACCAACATGAAGCAGATGCCTTTATTAGTATTCACTATGATGCTACTGACAATAGCTCTATTTCTGGTTTTACCTCCTATTACTTAAACAACAATCAAAAAGGGCTCGCCGAAGCAATACATAATGGGCTTGCTAGCAAAATTAATTTAAAGGATAGAGGTACACAGGAAGGAAATTATTTAGTACTACGTGAAAACCGACAAAAAGCAGTACTTCTCGAGTTAGGTTTCCTAAGTAATGCGAATGAAGAGCGAATCATTACAACGGCAAAATTCCGAGAACAAGCGACACTTGGAATTTATCAAGGAATTTTAGATTACTTTGATGCGAACGAATAAAAAATATGCTAGGACAAAATAAAAAGTGTTAGATTGATTGCAGTCAATCTAACACTTTTTGCTTTGTTGAAAGGGCCGCTTCTGCGGTTGCTTTCCGCGGGAACACCTTAAACGCAGCAATTTAAAAGATGTGTCACGCTATTTTGACTCAAGTAAAATGGTCACTGGTCCATCATTTGTCAATGCTACGTCCATCATTGCACCGAAAATACCCGTCTCTACTTGTAATCCATATTCGCGTAAAGCATCATTAAAAGCTTCCCATAATGGTTTCGCGATTTCAGGTCTTGCTGCACGCGTAAAACTTGGACGATTGCCCTTTTTAGCATCTCCATACAATGTAAATTGGGATACAGAGAGGATTGCGCCACCATGCTCTAAAATGGAATGATTCATTTTCCCTTCACGATCTTCCCATAAGCGTAGCTGCGCGATTTTTTTGGCTAAATAAGCAACATCCTCTGCTGTATCGTCATGTGTAATGCCAACTAGAAGCACGTAGCCACTATCAATAGCACCTGTTATTTCTCCTTGCACTGTGACAGATGCTGCCTTACTACGCTGTAAAACTACTTTCATAATGTTACCCCTCAATCTAGCAAAATCGTTCCACCTGTCACTTTACTTGCAATGAAACAATGCTCAATTTAGTTAATGACACGTTGCACGGAATAAATATCCGGTGTTTGCTTAATGCGCTCAACAACTTTATGCAAATGAGAAATATTTGATATCGAAATCGTTAAGTGGATCGTTGCAATTTTATCGCGATCTGCACGGCCACTGACCGCTAAAATATTCGTTTTCGTCTCGCTTACGATTTGCATCACTTCATTTAATATTCCTGGTCGATCAAAGGCAGAAACTTCGATATCGACCGGATACTCTTTTTTCTCAGGTGTCAGCCCATGCTCCCACTCAACTTCAATTATACGCTCCTGCTCATCCTCTATTTGGATATTTGGACAGTCCGCGCGGTGTACAGAAACGCCTCGACCTTTTGTAATAAAGCCGACAATGTCATCACCTGGAACCGGTGTACAGCAACGTGATAGTCGAATAAGCATATTATCAATGCCTTTGACAATAACACCTGACTCTGTGCGTTTTTGTGGAATCGAATTTTTCATTTTTTGTTCAATTTTTTCAAGCGCTTCTTCTTGTTCACGCTCTTTACGACGTTTTTCAGCTAAACGATTGACTACTTGTTGCGCCGTAATACCATTCATTCCAACGGCAGCATATAAATCCTCTTCATTTGTGTAATTAAATTTATCGCAAACACGCTTTAAGTTTTCCGATGACATCGTTTCTTTCATATCGAAATCTTGTGAACGAATTTCTTTTTCAATCATCTCTTTCCCTTTGATGACATTTTCCTCACGAAGATGACGCTTGAAAAATTGCTTAATTTTATTTTTGGCTTGTGATGATTGCGCAATTTTTAGCCAGTCACGACTCGGACCAAATGATTGTTTGGATGTTAAAATTTCGATGATATCACCTGTTTTTAACGGTGTATCGAGCGGTACCATCTTACCATTGATTTTGGCTCCAATTGTACGATTGCCGACTTCTGAATGCACACGGTATGCGAAATCGATAGGTACAGAACCAGCAGGCAATTCAATCACATCTCCTTCAGGTGTAAATACGTACACCATATCCGAGAATAAATCGAATTTTAATGATTCCATAAACTCTTCTGCGTTAGAAGACTCGTTTTGGAATTCTAATATTTCTCTAAACCATGTTAATTTTTGATCGACATTTTGTTTTTCAATATCAATCTTTTTCCCTTCTTTATATGCCCAGTGTGCTGCAATCCCGTACTCTGCAATTTTATGCATTTCTTTCGTGCGAATTTGCACTTCGAGCGGGTCACCATATGGGCCAATAACGGTCGTATGCAACGATTGATATAAGTTTTGCTTCGGCATCGCAATATAATCCTTAAAACGCCCAGGCATCGGCTTCCACAACGTGTGGACGATTCCTAATACTGCATAGCAATCTTTTATGCTATCAACAAGAACGCGAATGGCTAACAAATCGTAAATTTCATTAAATTGCTTTTTTTGTAGCACCATTTTTCGATAAATGCTGTAAATATGCTTTGGACGCCCATAAACATCCGCATCAATTTCAACTTCAGAAAGTTGGGATTTCATTTCCCCCATAACATTGTCTAAATAAGCTTCACGTTCATCCCGTTTCTTTTTCATCAGACTGACAATACGATAATATTGCTGAGGATTTAAATAGCGAAGTGCAGTATCCTCCAGCTCCCATTTAACTGTCGAGATCCCTAGACGGTGTGCAAGTGGTGCAAAAATTTCAAGCGTTTCTTTTGAAATTCGGCGTTGTTTTTCAGCAGGTAAATGCTTTAACGTGCGCATATTATGCAGACGGTCAGCAAGCTTGATTAAAATGACGCGTATATCCTGTGCCATCGCGACAAACATTTTGCGGTGATTTTCCGCCTGCTGTGCTTCTTTCGATAAATATTTTATTTTACCAAGCTTCGTCACACCATCAACGAGCATTGCTACTTCCTCACCAAATTCACGCACTAAATCATCGCGTGTAAATTCCGTATCTTCCACAACATCGTGTAAAAAACCGGCTGCCACAGTTGCCGGATCCATTTGTAATTCAGCTAAAATACCGGCAACTTGCACTGGATGAATAATGTACGGTTCACCAGAGCTACGGAATTGCTCGATATGCGCATCTCTTGCCAATTCATATGCTTTTTTCACGAATGCGACATTTTCCTCATTCATGTAGGATTTGACTAACTCAAAAACGTCCTCAGGAGTCAAAATTTGCTCTTTCGCCATAACATGTCCACCTTGCTCGTCAAATTTTTCAGATTAGATATAAACTTTATTGTATAAAAAATAGAGGTCGATTGTAAAGGGACTGTGTCATTTAGTTTAGATAATATCGTGAACACTTCGTCATAATGTGAAAAATATACATTTTAATGAATAAAAAGACCCTCCACAAAGCCAATTAACTTTGCAAAGGGTCTTTTTATTTATTCGTTAGTTTGCTTTGTTGTAAGCAACCGCAATTTTTGCGCCCACTACTGCATTGTTTTTCACTAATGCAATGTTCGCCTCAAGGCTCTTACCTTCTGTTAATTCTTTTACTTTACCAAGTAAGAATGGTGTAACGTTTTTACCTTGGATACCATTTTCTTCAGCTTCTACTAATGCTTTTTCTATAATGTTTGTGATAAATGCATGCTCAAGCGCATCCGCTTCTGGAATAGGGTTAGCAATAACCGCGCCACCTTGTAAGCCTAAATCCCATTTAGCACGTAACATTGCTGCTACTTCTTCTGGTGTATCTAGTTTAAAGTTGACATCAAATCCACTTTGACGCGTGTAGAATGCAGGAAGTTCTCCAGTGCCGTAACCAACTACTGGTACACCTTTTGTTTCAAGATATTCTAATGTTAAACCGATATCTAAAATCGATTTCGCGCCCGCACAAATAACAGCTACATTTGTTTGTGCTAATTCTTCTAAGTCTGCAGAAATATCCATCGTTGTTTCTGCACCGCGGTGTACACCACCGATACCACCTGTTACGAAAATTTCAATGCCTGCTAGCTCAGCACAGATCATTGTTGCAGCAACTGTTGTTGCACCTAATTTTTTCGTAGCTAATAAATAACCTAGGTCACGACGAGAAGTTTTTGCAACGTCTTGTGCATTACCAAACATTTCAAGTTCTTCGTCAGATAAACCGATTTTAATTTTACCGTCAATTAGCGCGATCGTTGCAGGTACTGCACCGTTATCACGAATAATTTGCTCTACTTCACGTGCTGTTTGCACATTTTGTGGGTATGGCATACCGTGTGAGATGATTGTTGACTCTAATGCAACAATTGGTAGACCTTTCGCTTGTCCAGCTTTTACTTCTTCTGATAATACGATGAATTCTTTCATAATGTTATTCCTCCATTTCATTTTTCAACAATTCTTCTGACAATTCAGGTCTTACTGTATACGGGGATGCCAATGTATTTTTAGCATTTGTTAAGCCTGCATCAATACAAACGTCAAAGGATTGACCCCTTAACCAACTATGAATAACAGCACTTACAAAAGCATCACCGGCGCCCGTTACATCTTCAATTTTGTCGATTGCCTTCGCGCCAAAATGACGTGGTGCAATCTCTGTCGATGCAGCATAAACACCTTTGCTACCTGCAGTAATAATGACATGCTCAGCGCCTAATTGAAGAAGCTTTTGAATCGCTTTTTCATAGCCTGCCTCGTTGTCAATTGTATGCCCTACAATTGTTTCAGCTTCGTCAGTATTACAAATAAACCATGTAACGCCTTGCAAAGTATCCGGTAATCGATTCATTTTTGGCGAAGATACCGGTACAATGACAAATGGAATTGCCCTTGCAATCGCTACTTGTTGGATGTAAGCTACCGTTTCTTTCGGACAATTTAAATCCATAATAAAGCAGCCTGCATTCATTAGCATGGCCTCGTTTTTCTTCAATAAACTCGGCACTAATAAATCATAAACATCCATATTCGCAACCGCTAATGCAAGTTCACCTTGCTCGTCCATAATCGCAGTATAAGAACCCGTTGAGGCTTCTGGTAACTGCTCGACGTAACGTAAATTCATAAATGATTCTGATGCTTCTTGGATTACTTGCCAATCCGCATCCTTCCCAGCTGTTGTGAGTAACGTTACCTCATGATTCAGTCGACCTAAATTTTCCGCAATATTACGACCAACTCCACCTACACTGAATGAGGAGCTAGCAGGATTAGAAGTACCAAACTGCACGGCCCCTTTTACATGAAATTTACGATCGAGATTGGCTCCACCGATACAAATAATTTCATTTTCCTCAGGTAAAATATAAGCACGGCCGACAATTTTCCCTTGCTTCGTTAAGCTCGACACTAAGTTTGCAAGTACTGGACGGGACAGATTCATCTTATCTGCCATCTCTTGCTGAGACATAAACGGATTTTTGCGAATTAAAGCCAGTACCGCTTGTTCTCTTTCATTCATAGCATCACCTTTTATTATATTTGTTTGTATTGTAAACTTTTGTTTGAACAAAGTCAAACTTTTCTCTTATTCAAGCATGTCTAAAAGGCTTTATCAGCAAAAAAATAGCACGCTAGATAACTACCTAGCATACTATTTGTACTTTTCATGTTGTTTATACGATTATGTTTCATCCATTATATAAATGCTTTGGACATTAGTGAGCTAATTTTATCGGCTTTTGTTTTTTCACGATAATAACAAAAAGGCTCGCTAATAAACAGAAAACACCTGCTAAGAAAAATGCCCATGTGTACGAATTGAAAAATTTATAGATTAGACCTCCTCCATATGCTGCTACTGCAGCTCCAGCTTGATGGGAGGCAAAAATCCATCCATAAATAATGCCACTTTTTTGCGTACCAAAAATTTGTCTAGAAATACCGATAGTTGGCGGAACAGTCGCAATCCAATCTAAACCATAAAACGCCGTGAACAGTATAAGCAGTGTCAACGATCCTTGAGAAAGAGCGTAGGGAAGTAACACTAATGAAGCTCCTCTTAAAAGATAATACCAAAATAGTAACCAACGATTATCGAAACGATCAGATAGCCAGCCTGATAATGTTGTGCCGACTAAGTTAAAAATCCCCATGAACGATAGAAAAGAAGCGGCTGTTACTAATGGTATACCGAAACTAATGCAGTAGGATACAAAATGGGTTCCGATTAAACCACTTGTTGATAAACCGCAAATAAAAAAACTGCCAGCCAAAAGCCAAAATTCTTTTACTTTCACAGCTTCAAACAAGCCGTTAAAGGCAATAATGATTGGATTTTTCTTTTGCTCTTCTTCACTTTCTACTCTTTGCTCTTCAAGCCCATATGGCAGAAGACCGACATCTTTCGGTTTATTTTTCATAAACAATAAAATCATCATAAACATAATCGAGCTTAACACGATAATTAATGCAATTGCCCATCGCCATGAGGACTTTTCAATAATCATGGCTAAAATCGGTAGCAGCACTAACTGCCCTGTTGCAGTACTTGCAGTTAATATTCCGAGTGCAAGCCCTCTTCTTTTCTCGAACCAATTATTTGCTACGAAAGGACTTAATACAGTTAAAAATAGACTGGCTCCAAGACCAATAATAAAGCCCCAAATAATCATTAATTGCCACGCTTGCTGCATCAACAACGTAAGCGCAATGCCCACTATTAAGACGGCCATAGCGGCCAACATCATTTTCTTTAAGCCGATAACTTCAAGTAATGCTGCCATAAACGGTCCTGAAATGCCGTATAAAAAAAGACTAATGGCAAAAGCCATTGCAATGACCGATCGATCCCAGCCAAATTCCTGTTCAAACGGTCCGAGAAAAACACCTGAAGAAGATAAGGTGATGCCTGCTACAATAATCGAGAAGAATGTAATAACTAAAATAAACCAACTGTAATGAATACGCTTCATAAGCCACCTGCATTTCGATAAAAATGGTAAAATTTTTTTCAATATTAAAAATATATGTATATACATATATAATAATGACTTAACATTTTGGATGTCAAGAAAGAAATTCCATTTAGTGGTACAATGTTAGATAACGATAAAGTGAAAGGAGATCTAGTTATGGAGAGAAATTACATAGACATTGACTATACTCAAATTTGTGTATGTGCAAATCTTAGAAAAAAAACTAGGGTCGTTACGCAATTGTATGATAAAGTACTTGAACCTACTAATTTAAAAGTAACGCAATACTCGATGCTAGCAAATATCGCCCGACATAAAGCAGTGACAGTAAGTCAATTAGGTGAAATTCTATTACTTGATCAAACAACCATCACTCGCAATGTCAATCTCTTGAAAAAAAATGACTATGTAGAAGTTAAGCGCGATCCACAAGATGGGCGCACAAAAATGATCTCTTTAACGACTACAGGAATGCAAAAATTAACTGAAGCAGCTCCTATTTGGATGGATATTCAGGAGAAAATTATCCATGATATTGGACTTGAAAAATATAAAGACTTTTATGAAACGCTAAAAAAAATTCAACAAGTCGTGAAATCCTACGACTAATTGTCAGAATTGTTTGAGTGCCTGGCACCTCAACTAATGAAAAAAACTGTCCCAATATTTGGGACAGTTTTTTTCATTAGTATTGAATTAACGTTTTCACGCTTAAATCGCCTAATTTTGCACGACCGTTTAGTTCGTTTAATTCGATTAGGAACGCACAGCCTACTACTTCTCCGCCTAATTCCTCAATTAAGCGTACAGTTGCCTCTACTGTCCCACCTGTTGCTAGTAAATCATCACAAATAAGCACTTTTTGACCTGGTTTGATGGCATCTTTATGCATTGTTAATGTATCTTTACCATACTCTAAACCGTAATCTGCACTAATGACTTCACGTGGCAATTTTCCAGGTTTACGAACTGGCGCAAAGCCAATTTCAAGCGCATAGGCAACTGGACAACCGATAATAAAACCACGTGCTTCAGGGCCAACGATAATTTCCGCCCCTACTTCCTTGGCATATTCAACGATTTGATCCGTTGCATATTTGTAAGCTGGACCGTTGTCCATAATTGTTGTAATATCTTTGAAACTAATGCCTTCTTTTGGCCAGTTCTCAACCGTTGTCACGTATTGCTTTAAATCCATAGTACTTACTCCTCCTACGAAATGGTATTCGCATATAAATTTAATCGTTCATCAAACCATTGTTTTAGCTCTATATAAGGTGCATAGACAAGTTTTTGTTCTATTTCAATCTGTTCTGAACGTTGTTTGTAAGACGGTGCCTCCGTTAATGCCGTTTTCGGGACATTTACGTTGACAGTCGTCAGTCCACTCTCCATTTTAACAAAATTAAGTTCAAAAAACACCTGTGTCATAAATTTTAATGCTTCTAATGGCCAACCCGTATGCTTAGCTAAATCCGGCAAGTGCATGTCCAATGGAAATGCAGGACGTTGCTTTAGAAATTTATAGTACCAAGCAAATTGTTCACGACTAGGCATGCCATTGAAATATTGAGAATCCGGCATATAAAAATGGGCATAAATTCGTGTAGGCGCCATTTTTTGTAAAGCTTTTTCTAACAATTGAACATGCTGTGGTAAATCCAGTAACACAATATAATCTGTTTGCTCCACATTGGATAGCTCAGCATCAACTAAATGAATTGGCACACCAAGCAATGATTGATAATAGCTAATCGTCTCAGGACGGAACGCAAAAAAGATCGCTTCCTCTTTTGGCACTGTATGTAACCAACGAGATGTTTGACGAATGCCACGAATATCAAATAATTGCCACTCAGTCGTTTGGACGTCCTCAATCATAAATTGTGGCTTTTTACGCCCTTGCCACTCATTAATTTGAAGATCACCCGTAAACGATATTTTAATGCCATATGTCAACTCATTGTACAAATGCCCTTTATTAAAGCCTACACTGTCCAATTTCTCCAAACCGTCCGTTAATTCCATCTTAATATGATTTTCAGCGGCGCCAATTTTACGCATTGTGGCAATTTCCACATCTTCAAGCACATACACTGGCTTAGGGAAATCTGTACCGAATGGGCCAAGCGTTGCAATCTCTTCAATGGCATCCACAGAAATTTCATCAATTTTAAGTGGAATATCGATCGACAGAACCGGTGTTAATTGCTCTTCTGTTAAACATTCTCTTGCCTGTGCATCCAAGCGTGCGCGCAGTTCATCCACATGTTCTAACGGTAACGTCATACCCGCTGCCATCGGATGTCCTCCGAAATGAGGTAAAATATCTCGATTTTTCGCCAATTCATTATATAAATGGAATCCTTCAATACTACGTGCAGATCCTTTAGCTGTCCCTTTCTCATAATCTAGTGAAAGAACAATCGTCGGACGATAATAAAGTTCAACAAGTCTGGATGCAACAATACCGACAACGCCAGCATTCCACCCTTCCCCTGCTACAACTAACACACGAGAATCACCAATTTTTTCATCTGCTTCAATACAAGCAATCGCCTCATCTGTAATACTTTTGACAATATCTTTACGCTCTGTATTACACGCATTTAACTGTTTTGCCAGAGTTGCCGCCTTTGTTGTATCTTCTGCCATTAATAACTCGACAGCGGGAGAGGCTTCGCCAAGGCGCCCAACTGCATTTAAACGTGGCCCAAAGTAAAAGCCGATTGTTTCTTCATTAATCTTAGCTTGCTCAGCACTTGCCACCTCACACATCGCCTGTATCCATGGACTAAGTGAACGACGCATTTCCTCAATGCCACGCTTTACAAGATAACGGTTTTCGTCCACTAACGGTACTAAATCCGCAACCGTGCCAATTGCCACAAACTCAAATAAATGTGTTGGCAGTTCCCCATAGAGGGCATGTGCTAATTTAAATGCCACCCCAACACCTGCCAGCTCACCAAATGGATAATGCCCCTCTGGTACACGTGGATGTAAAATAATATCCGCAGGCGGTAATTCCTCACCTGGCTCATGGTGATCTGTCACGATGACATCCATCCCAAGTTCTTTTGCCACGCGAATCGGTTCAATACCTGAAATGCCGTTATCTACCGTTAGTATTAATTGAATGCCCTCTTCATGGGCTTCCCGAAATAACGCTTCACTCGGACCATAGCCATGTAAAAAGCGATTCGGTATTTTAAAGGATACATCTGCGCCAAGGTCTAGTAATACATGGAGCATTACTGTTGTACTTGTTACACCGTCCGCATCATAGTCTCCGTACACTAATATTTTCTCGTTGTTTTCAAGCGCTTGCTGAATGCGCGCTACTGCTTCTGTCATGCCATGCATTAAAAATGGGTCGTGGATATTCGCTTCTGTCATATTTAATATGCTTTCTGCATCGGCTGACGTTGTACAACCTCGTGCCGCCAAAATTTTCGCCGCAATTGCAGAAAGATGTAAGTCATTTTGTAATGTTTGTACAAGTTGTGCGTCTGGGCGCTCTACCTGCCATCTTTTTTTCGATAAAATCATTTTTCTCACTTCCTCACGAAGGCTATTATACCGAAAATCTAGCTTCTACGCACTATGCACTAGCTTACTAGTTTTATCCTGATTTAATAGGTTGTCTCTTATTTCGTTATTTCTAACATGGATTTTTTGCATCAATACGAAAAAGCCTACTTGAAAAAAATGTAGACTTCACCAGTTTTACAAGCAAATGCACTCATCATACAAATTTAAGCCTGCGCTGACGATGCTCGTCGAGACTCGGGTCTCCTGTAAGTACAATACGGCTTTTATTCAAGATATTTGATAATTGTTATTCACATATAATATATGATTCGCTATAATCATTTGGATGTATGAAAGAGAAAGTAGGTACGTGATGATTGAAATTTTTTGGCTATGCTATTTAGGCTTTTTAGCAATCGCTTCAATTGGAATATTCTTGAAAGATGGTTATAAAACTTCTTTTGGTATAGTTGACTTTGTTTTTTCCTTTATTACTTGGATAGGTCTATTTTGTTATGTTACAAATCAGCAAATACTTCCCCTAGTTGTATGGAAATTTGTCTTTATCTTTGGCTTATTATTTGATGTTGGCTTTAGCTTTAAAAAGTTTAATGAAGAAGTACGTTATGATGGTGAGCCACTCTATGTTCAACTAGCCATTTTCGGCATCATATCGTTCATCCTTATTGGCCCATTATATGTTGGGTTATTTATGTATGCGTTTAAATAAAGTGTATTCTTTTCTTCCACGATGGCGTCCAAAATAGTTAGACACAATAGAAAAAGTGCTAGATTGACTCAGTCAGTCTAACACTTTTTTCGCTTTATATTTGCTTAGTACACACGTAAGCAGAAGCTAAGTGCCAGGCACCCAAACAATTTACAAACAATTCTATTAAAGCGGAGACTTCTCCAGCAAACCTTTAGAAGCCGCGACCAATGCTTCGACTTGCGCAACATTGCCTTCATGTAAAGCAGTCACGATTGCACTGCCAACAATTACGCCATCGCCCAGAGCGCCCATACTTACTACTTGTTCAGGTGTTGAAATACCGAAGCCAGCTAACACAGGGATATTACACATTTCCCGTAAACGCCCAAAATGACCTTCTAAATCATCCGCAAAGCTTGCGCGCGCCCCTGTAATACCGTTAACTGTTACAGCATAAACAAAGCCTTGACTAGCCGCTGCAATACGAGTAATTCGCGCAGGTGGGCTTGTTAACGATACAAGCTGCACGATATCTACGCCATGAGGATTTAACGTTTGACGTAAAATGGCACTTTCCTCTAAAGGTACGTCAGGTACGATTAAGCCTTTAACCCCACCTGCTACACAAGCGCGTGCAAACTCTTCCAAGCCATACGCTAATACAGGATTAAAATATGTCATGACGACTAATGGCACTGTTATTTCTTGACGGAATGAGGCTAGTGCTGCTAAAACATTACGCAATGTCACACCATGCGCTAAAGCACGTTCACCTGCTTGTTCAATTGTAGGCCCATCTGCAACAGGATCCGTAAATGGAATACCAACTTCAATCGCTGTTACCCCCATTTTTTGTAACGATACAATCGTCGGCTTTAATGTTGAAAGTCCACCATCTCCTGCCATAATATAAGGAACAAATGCTTTATTACCGGCGTTTTTCGCTTGTTCAATTGCTTGCTGTAACGTTATCATGATTCCTCACCTCCAAGTACTGCGCGGACAGTATGCACATCCTTATCACCGCGACCTGATAAACAAACTACAATAATATCATCTGCATCCATTTCTTTTGCCAGCTTGGCCGTATAGGCAATGGCATGTGCACTTTCCAACGCAGGTAAAATGCCCTCTGTACGGCTTAGTAATTGTAAACCTTTAAGCGCCTCCTCATCTGTAATCGAATCAAACTTGGCGCGGCCGATATCATGCAAATAACAATGCTCTGGCCCCTTGCCAGGATAATCAAGACCAGCTGAAATGGAATGAGCCTCCTGCACAAACCCATTGTCATCTTGTAATAAATACATATACGCTCCGTGTAAAACACCTAACTGCCCGCCTGCAATCGCTGCTGCATGCTTCCCAGTATCAAGTCCACTGCCAGCCGCTTCTACACCATATAGCGCGACCGCTTCATCATCTACAAATGGATGGAACATGCCAATCGCATTACTACCGCCACCTATACATGCGACCACCGCATTTGGTAAACGCCCTTCTTTTGCTAGTATTTGCGCTCTTGTTTCCACACCGATTATACGTTGGAAGTCCCGCACAATTTTCGGGAATGGATGAGGCCCTAGAGCTGAGCCTAAAATATAATGGGTATCTTCGACATTCGTCACCCAGTAACGCAGTGCCGCATTGACTGCATCTTTCAACGTTTTTGACCCTGTTTCCACCGACTCTACCTTTGTGCCAAGTAGCTCCATTCGGAAAACATTTAACTGTTGACGTTTAATATCCTCGGCGCCCATAAAAACAACGCATTCTAAATTTAACAATGCACAAGCAGTGGCAGTTGCTACACCATGTTGCCCTGCACCCGTTTCCGCCACTATTTTCTTTTTCCCCATCCGTTTGGCAAGAAGCGCTTGCCCGATTGCATTATTAATTTTATGGGCGCCAGTATGATTTAAATCTTCACGCTTTAAATAAATCTTCGCTCCTGCAAGCGCTTTTGTTAAATTTTGTGCATAGTACAGCGGTGTTTCACGCCCTACATATTCCTGTAAATAATAGGCTAGCTCATCTGTGAACGTTGGATCTACCATTGCCTCGTCAAATGCCGCTTCTAGTTCTATTAAAGCGGTCATTAATGTTTCAGGCACATACTGCCCGCCAAATTTCCCGTAGCGTCCTTCCTTTGTCGGTACACTATTTGCTATTGAAATGGCCATTATATTCTCCCCCTCTTTACTGCTTGTAAAAATGCTGCTATTTTTTCCGCATCCTTGCTACCCTCTGTTTCAACGCCACTTGATACATCTACCATGCAAGGCGACACGAGCGCCAATGCCTCATGAATGTTTTCAATCTTTAAGCCACCTGCTAAAATTAACTTTTCACGTGGAATACCCGCTGTCTCGAGCAATGTCCAATCAAAAGTATGACCACTGCCCCCTTTGTAGTCCGTGCCAGGCGCATCGAATAAATAATAATCGACTGCATAGTTGGCAGCTGCTTGCACATCTTTAGCACAATGAACGGACAGTGCTTTAATGGAAGGATAGCCTTGCTGCACAATAAAATCAGGAGTTTCGTTGCCATGATACTGCACATAATCTAATGGCACATTTGAGACGGCCGCGCGTAACTCCTCAGGCGTTGGATTAACAAAAACACCTATTTTTAATACACCTTCAGGTACATGCTTTGCCAATTGTTGCGCCTGTTCAATGGACACTTGCCGTTTACTTGCAGCAAAGACAAAACCAATAGCATCCGCGCCCGCTTGCACGGCGGCTTGCACATGTTGGACTTCTTTCAATCCACAAATTTTCACCTTCGTCATACGGATGCCCCCGCTCTAGGTACTTGTAATTGTTGCAGTGCTATACCTGCATCGCCACTACGCATTAATGACTCCCCTACTAGAACAGCACTTGCCCCCATCGTCGCAACCTTTTTAGCATCTTCATTATTCCAAATACCACTTTCACTAATGAGCACTCGTTGCTCCCCAAATGGGAAGGCTTGTGCAATTTCCTTTGTCCGTGCTAAATCAACCTCAAATGTGCGTAAATCTCGATTGTTTACACCAATTAACTTCGCCCCTACAGCGAGTGCCCGTTCAAGCTCTACTGTATCGTGAACTTCTACTAATACTTCAAGTCCTAAACTTGAGGCGAAGTGATATAAATCTTGTAATGTTGCATCGTCAAGTGCTGCTACAATTAATAAAATAATCGATGCACCAGCAGCCTTTGCATAACGAATTTGTACACGGTCAATCATAAAATCTTTACAAAGAAGTGGTGTTTGAACCGCATTCGCAACGGCTGCTAAATCATCAAATGAGCCTTTAAAAAATGTTTTATCTGTTAAAACCGAAATAGCAGCTGCGCCAGCTTGTGCATAAATTTTTGCCTGCTTTACTGGATTAGCTCCCTCTGCAATAAGACCTTTCGAAGGAGAAGCACGTTTCATTTCTGCAATCACTTGCAACGTGTCAGCCGTTTTTAACGTTGTGAATAAAGAGGCGCGCTTACTTTCACTAAAGTTAGTTAATAGATCTGGCTGTGCAAGTAAGTCGGCTACTTCTATTTTTTTCTGTTCGATAATTTTCGTTAATATATTCATTGCCCAATCTCCACCTCTTTAATTTTCTCACTATAAGCAACGACTGCCTGCAATTTTTGCAATGCGCGCCCACTGAAAATACTATCCTTGGCCATTTCCACACCTTCTTTGACGGTTTGTGCTAGGCCGTGGCTAAACAAACCAATTCCCGCATTTAACAATACCGTATCAAAGTAGGCGCTTTGTTCACCTGCTAGTAATTTGCGCATTATGATGGCATTGTCGTGCGCATCACCGCCGCGAATCGCTTCCAACGGAGCATAGTGTAGTCCGACATCCTCTGCAGTTAAAGTAAATGGAATCAAGTCCCCTTTATCCACTAAGACAAATGTATTTTGACCAGCAAGTGACGCTTCATCCAATCCTTTTGGACCAGAAACGACAATGGCTCGCTGCCTTCCAAGCATTTGCAACACAGAAGCATATTCCATCACAAAGTTTGGACGATTGATGCCGGTAAATTGTGTTGCTAATGGTACTGGATTAGTTAGTGGGCCGACAAGATTAAAAATCGTTGGCTTCCCTATAGCACGCCTTATCTCGCTTATTCGCTTCAATTTCGGATGCACGTTCGGCGCATATAAAAAGGCAATACCTTCTTTTTCTAAAAGCGCAGTCGTTTGTTCAATCGAAATATTTGTATGAATGCCTAAAGCCTCTAAGACATCCGCACTGCCTGATGCCGAAGAAATTTTACGATTTCCATGTTTGGCCATCTTGACTCCTGCCCCTGCCAATACAAAGGCTGAGGCAGTACTAATATTAAATGTATTTAGGCCATCTCCCCCTGTACCACAGTTATCCATATAGTCACCTGCTTTTGCTGGTACTTGCAGTGCAAACGAACGCATCACCGTTGCTAATGCTGCTACTTCATGGGCCGTTTCGCCCTTTGCAGATAAGCTGATTAAAAAATGGGCAATGTCATCTTGTGGCGTCTCCTGTTGGAACATCCATTGTGCCGCTTCAAACATTTCCTCATACATTAAATGTTGTCGCTGCTGAACCTTTCGTTGTATAGTTTCCATCATTTCACTCCACCTTTATTTTCTAAATGTTGTAAAAATAGCTGTTGTTCTGTATTTACTTGTTTCAGGACATGATGGACATTTGAATATTTGGTCACCATAACAGTCGATTGCATATGCAATTTCTCGTTTGCAACAACAATCGATTTGCCTGTTAATGCAAAATCTAAATGGCCATTAAAGCCGATAAAGCCAATAGCGCCACCAAAATTGCCCGCTGTCTGTGCTGTTGTTTCTAAATTGTCGCTTAATTGTGTAGGTCGATTAATAGATGCAAAGGGGGGTAACGTTGCAGCTAATACATCTACTGCATGTAGCATCGGTAATAGTTGCCCCTCGACTCGGGATGTCAGATGCAATGCTTGCTTTGAGCGCTCCATTCTCATAGTGTCAATGACCTGTATAGAATCACGGAAACAAACAGTTGCAAGCTCTTGTTGCACAGCCGTGACAAGAACTGTATGCGATTTCCTCACCTCGGCATTGTCGTACAGTTTACGTTCATGTTCCAAATCTTCAACAGTTGTAGCACCTCGTGGAAAAGAGCCTTCTGTTGGCGTTGCAATAACGCGTTGGCCTTTTACGCGAATCAAACTTTCAGGTGATGTTCCTAGCACAATATGGTCATCAAATGTTACATAATACATATACGGTGCAGCATTTTTTTTCCGTAATTGACGATAGAGTGCAAATGCATCGCCCTCGATAGTGGCTAACAATTGTTTACATAGGACTACACGAGAATGCTCATCGTTTAATGTGCTCGTTACATTTGTAATAAATTGTTCCAGTTGTTGATCTGATACCGTCTTGAACGCTTGATAGGACCATGTTGTCTCTTCCCCTTCATCGCCCGTTAACAACTGCTGAGCCAATTCCTCTAAATTTGGCTCTTTCGTTTCCGCGTCAATATTTGTATAGATTAATGTCACTTCATCCGTTACATGGTCGAAAACGACAATCGTTTCGTACACATGGAAATGAACATCTGGTAGCTCAAATAGTTCTTCGTTACTCGCTACATTGTTGATAGCATGACTGCCAATATAACCGATAGCACCACCTGAAAATGGAAATTCAGTCGTATTGGAAATACGTGGCATCAGGCGCTTCAACAATACGTAAAGGTCGCCTTTATGTGTATACGTTTTTCCTGTTTTATAGGCGTATTCTTTGATTTCATCCCCCACGCCTTTATAGGTTTTCCGTGGATTGGCACCGATAAAAGAAAAACGTCCTGCTCCTTCATGTTGCGCTGAACTTTCCAGCAAAAATTTATGCGTACCTTGCAAGCGTCTAAAAATTAAAATTGGTGTTAACGAATCTCCATTTATCGTTTTCATTTTTGTTCTAGAACTGGTTGTTTTCATATCGACTAAACTCCTTTATGAATAAATATTTTTGCATATTACGAGTTTTATGAAACTTAAAACAAAACAAAAAAAGCCCTCTGCAAATAGGAATTTCCCAATTGCAGAGGACGATCATGACCGCGTTGCCACCTCATATTAGAGCGATAAAGCTCTCACTTATGTGCTTCATTTTTACCTATAGTAAATAAAATCTATCGCTGTGTTTTCATGCGAAAGATTTTATAGGCATATGCCCAATAACAGTTGGAAGACAACCGTTCAAATAGAAGCACCCCCGATAACGTGGGGAATCCGTTTGCTATTCTACATAGCAACTCTCATAAGTCCATTCACATAAGCTACAAATCAGTTTACACCGGCCACTGACTCTCTAAATTGCACACTTATGCTACTACTCTTATTCAACAATTTCTCAGCTATTCTCGTCTATGCTCTGCTCATCTGTTCTAAGGCTGATCTCGCTCCCGAGACCTTCTACCATATCCGAACGAAAAGTTAGCCTTATTCTATGCCAACCTACAATAATTGTCAACCAATTCTGATGAAAAGGTGAAAAGCAACTTTCCTTTCTTTATTAACTAAAAAAACTATCAATTCCATTTGCATAGGCTTCATGATTTTCATTCCGGTTTGCTGGGCGTGGTTTAAGCCTCTTCCTTCGTTACATTATGATTGTTGTCTTCATCCAGTAGGAGTCGAGCAAACCTTCACTGCAATAATTTATTTTAATGCGACAAAGTATCAATAAAATAAAAGCGGCTGCAGATAAACTCGGGAAATCTTGGCGTTTTGTCTACAGCCTAAAAATGCTAGTTTGCCTAGTATTTTTGATTATTTTTTTCAAGTTTATCATTTTTATATATTAGCACCATTAATATCGTGGCTGCCAACACCAAGATTACTAGTAGAATCATTCTTTTCATTAACTCTAGCTCATTATCAATTAGTAGAAAACCGGTTGCTAAACCAACAACGATAGCTAAAAACGTCATTAAAAAGCTTGTCTTCATAAAGCATCCCACTTTCTCTATTTGTTTTGATAAAAAGCTGAAACTTTTGAGAATAGATAACATACGTATACCCGAAAAAGCGTTAACTCAGTTAGTAACCTTACACTTTAAAGGAAGACCATCATTTTAATTCTAATTTAGCAAAACTTATTTTTTAAATCAATTAACACCCCTAGCTGCAAGTCGTTTTCAAACATACAAAAAGAGCCATCTCAACAATAGTTAAGAATGGCTCTTTTCATTAGTTATTAAACAGTAGGTTCGTCTGTTCCCCATTGTTTTTTCTCTTTTTTACGTAATTGACCATCTGATTTTTTCATCTCACGCACTTTTAGTGAGTACCAGATTTGGGCTGCAATACAGATAGATGAATACATACCTGTAATTAAACCAATTAATAACGCAATAGAGAATGTTGTAATGGATGGTGCACCGAAAATAAGGAGTGACACAACTACAATAATTACAGTTAATACCGTATTTACCGAACGGCCCATCGTTTGACGTAACGATTTATTGACAATATTCGCTAACACTTCACGGTCTTTAATTGTATCGTGTTGCTCTAAGTTTTCACGCATCCGGTCAAATGTAACAATGGTATCGTTAATAGAGTAACCAACAATTGTCAAGACGGCCGCAATAAACGTAATATCCACTTCTAAGCGCATAAAGCTAAAGACAGCGATGATTAGGAATACGTCATGCAGAAGCGACACAATAGCACCAACACCCATGCGCCATTCAAAGCGAATTGCTACATAAATGATGATACCTAGTGCAGCAAGTACTAATGCTTTAATAGCATTTTTTACAAGCTCTTTACCGATTGTAGGAGAAACGGTACTTACGCCAGGCTCATGACCATATTTCTCGCCAGCTACTTTTTTGAATTTTAAAATGTCACTTTGTGATAAATCATCTTTATAACGGATTACCGCCATTTTACTTTTCTCACCTGAAAGCACGATATCTTCAGATGGGAAACCGATGCTAGACACATAAGTTGAAACTTCTTCTTTCGTTAACGTTTGATCTGCTTCAATTTGCACACGTGTACCACTTGAGAAGTCAATCCCAAGATTTAAGCGGAAAATACCCAGTACGATAATCCCTGCTACAAAAATAGCTATAGAGAACGTATAGAATTTTTTGCGGTTGTGTACAAAGTCAAAACGGTCAAATTTCGTAGATAAATCTAATGTACCGATATTTTCATCCAAGCTATGTTGTTTAGATTTTGGAATACCAAACCATGCTGGATTATTAAAGTAACCACTGTTCACAAGCAATCCTAGTAACACACGAGAACCCCAAACAGCTGTTAGGAAGCTCAATAAGATACTAATGATTAATGTTGTTGCAAATCCTTTAACAGAACTTGTCCCGAAGTAGAATAATACTCCTGCAGCTAATAAAGTTGTTAGCTGTGCATCGACAATCGCTGATAAAGATTGTTTTGATCCAAGCTGGAATGCTTGTTTAACAGAATAACCAACACGTAGCTCTTCTCGAATACGTTCTGCCGCAAGGATATTGGCATCGACTGCCATCCCTATACCGAGCACGATCGCGGCAATACCTGGTAATGTCAAGACAGCATTAATCCAGTCGAACACAACAAGAACTAGGAATGTGAATACAGCAAGGGTAATGATTGAAATAAAGCCAGGTAAACGGTAGTAGAATAGCATAAATAGGAAGATCACTATTACGCCGACAATACCTGCAAATACAGTACTTTTCAATGCTTGGTCACCGAATTGTGCGCCTACTGATGTAGAATAAATCTCTTTAAGCTTCACTGGTAGTGCCCCTGCATTTAGAATACCGGCTAAATTTTTTGTTTCGTCAACTGTAAAATTACCGCTAATCATAACATCTGTTGTATTTAATGTTTGATTGACTGTTGCTGCAGATGCATAGCGAGGTTTCGCTTTTTGTGATTCAGCTTTATAAGAATCGACACCTTCTTCAAAGTCTAACCATACAACAAGTAAATTTTGGCCTTGTGGTTTGGCAGCAATTTTACTTGTAATATCCGCAAATTTTTTCGCATCTTTTAACGTTAGTGACACAATTGGACGGTTTTGTTGGTCAAAGGAATCCTTCGCACCATCAGCCTTTAAATCATCACCATCTAACAGTAAATTATCATCGACATCACGGAATGTTAAATTCGCAGAAGTAGATAGCATTTTACGAGCAGATTCTTGATCTTCAACCCCCGCTAATTGCACACGGATACGGTTTTTGTCTTCAACCTGAATGCTCGGTTCACTTACGCCAAGCGCATTGACACGGTTGCCAAGCGCTGTTGCCGTTGCCGTGACAATTTCCGGTGTAATTTTTTGTCCTTCTTTTAATTTATTGACCTCATAAAGCACTTCAAACCCGCCTTGTAAATCAAGACCAAGCTTAATGTCCTTTAAGACGCCTTGTGCAGTCGTACCCATGGTTGAAAAGAATAACACCATAAGCAGTACGAACGCCACAATTCGACTTCTTAATTTCATCTATAAATCCTCCTCGAATTGGTGCAAGGGCATCCCTTACACTGCAAACAAGTATACTAGCAATCCCTTTTGAAACCTGTATTCCTCCTTTTCCTCTAGAATCATGTAGCCTGTGCTTCAAAAGGTTTGCTTACTTATTTCAATCGTTCAATAACGCGCAATTTCCGTACTAATAGAAGCTATTCTTCTATTTCATTATGAATAGTAAGCGGAACATTTATGTAGGGAAATAAAAAACCCATACCACTTTTTACTGCCTATTTTTTTCGACACGGCTTGTACAAAGTAAAAAAGCGCAACACACTTATTATGAAACACGTTGCGCTTGGTGTCAATTCAACACTGTAGTATTCTTATTAATCTTTTACAGAACCGACAAATTCTGCTTGTGTTTTTAATGGCCCAAGCAATGATTTTAATTCTTCCGTATTTATTTCTGCAAACCAATCATCACTTTGTAAAAACTCTACTTGGTTGAATGATACGATATCAGATGGTGATACTGCAAAAATAGTTGCAATAATCTCATATAAGCGCAATTGTTCAACATTTTTTTTTCGCCATTTCTTTTCTACACAAAAACGCCATAATTCTTCTGCGGTGATCGCATCATATTTATAATACCGAAACTCTGCAATCTTACTATCAATTGCCGGACGAATTTTTTCAAATAGTTGTGCATGTTGCATACTCATTTTGAATCATCTCCAATCAAAGTTGTATCGTAAGAAGTAATTGCATACAAATAGTGTAAATGAATTTTTGCGGCTTGAGAAGGGACGGATGGCATGAGTTCTTTTGTACGAGGTACACTATTTTTAATGTTTGTTATTTTTTTATCTAAACTCTTTGGCTTCTTTTATAGAATGCAATTTATGCGTATTGCGGGTGAAGAAGCAGTCGGCATTTATATGACCGCCTATCCTGCATTTATTTTCTTCATCTCACTCATTCAACTTGGACTACCTATCGCTGTTGCTAAAATTGTAGCAGAATTACTAGCAAAAAATAAGCGTGAAAGCATTTTTGGCGTCATGCGGACGGCTATCATTTGGTCGTTTATTGGTATGATTGTTTTTATGCCACTCCTTGCACTGACAATACCTTATATTTCTACTACGCTGTTACATAATGAACAAACAACCATTACACTTTGGATTGCACTCTTTGCTGTGCCTGTTTCAGTCGGTTCAGGATTACTTCGCGCTTATTTACAAGGCGTTGCGAAAATTACACCGACTGCTTGGGCACAAATGCTTGAACAAGTTGTTCGTATCGGATTTATTACCTTTATGTTACCGCTAGTTGCTGCTTATAATAATGCCGCTATTACCGCAGCCTCTGCCATGGGTATTACGCTGTTAGCCGAAGTAGTTGCATTCTTGTATTTATGGCTCCATTACACGGTTTCCAAGAAAAAGTTATTGCCTAAAAAAAGCAAAGTGGAATCCTACCCTGCTTCACCGATGCTACGGGTTGCCGTACCTTCAGCAGGAAGCAAGCTTTTTGGCTCGTTCACATGGTTTTTAGAGCCGATTATCTTTTTAAAGGCATTGACGATGGCAGGATTGACTGCATCGGCTGCCACTATTTTATATGGCGTTATTTCAGGTGTTTTAGTGCCTCTACTACTGTTTCCTGCTTTTGTCTCTACCGCATTGTCCATTGTTCTGATTCCTGCTGTTAGTGATGCCGTTGCACGTCAACATAACGCATTATTACAAGAACGGATTTCCGTGTCGCTACGCCTATCATCATTGGTAGGTTGCTTCGCTGCCACGTACTTTTTCGTGCATGGCGATGACTTAGCGATGAAATTATTCCACTTAGAAGAGAATAGAGGCTATGTGAAAATTTTAGCACCGATATTTTATTTTTATTATATTCAAAGTCCACTTCATTCGATTTTACAAGCCGTTGGTGAAGCTCGTGCTGCAATGATGAATTCAATTTACGGTGGGCTTGGAAAATTGTTCGTTATGTTTGTACTGGCCTCCCAACCTGGCATACAGGAAAAAGGTGCAGTAGTAGCGATCGGCTTTGGCGTTTTATTAACATCGTTTTTGCATATCTCGACAGTAAGACAACGCAAAAATTTGCGCGCGGGTTTCCGCATGTTTGTTGTACCTTATAGTTGTTTTATTGCGGTTTGTATCGCTCAATATTTCTTTATGCAAATAATGCCACTACCTTTGCTTTTAAGTAGCTGTGTAACATTATTTTTATTATTTACGCTATTACTAATGACCAATCAATTACGTTTCACAGACTTCCACTATCTTCGTAAATTAGCTAAGAAGGTTTAATGTTCCTTCAATTGGATATGAAGTCGACTATCCTCCCATATACAAAAGAAAACAGTATTACTATCATGGATATTGTTTTTAGCTAACTCAGCCATTAACCAATCCGTATCTTTATGAATGAGCAATAAATGTCTATCTTGTATATCACCATCAATAATAAGCGGATAGGAAAATGCTTTTTCATCTTTTTTATACACTGACAGATTACCGGAAGGCTCTAAATAGGCATAAGCTATTTCCGTGACAGAGGCGATACCGTTTTCACGTAGTTGCTGACATAAATCATCTAAATTATAGCGATGCTTGCGCATTTCACTTTCTTGGATTATACCATCTTTAACGAGCAGGGCTGGATCCCCGTCGACCAAATCACGTATTTTTTTATTTTTTAACGATAAATAGGCACTCAATATTTGTATAAAGAGCAAAATAATAATTGGTAAAATGGCATTAAATAACGGATTTTCATAATCATCCAGTGCAAAAGCAGCCACTTCAGCAATCAAGACGAACACGACTAAATCGATAACAGAAAGTTCACCGACTTCACGTTTACCCATTAAACGAAACACAATCAGTATAAACACATATAAAAAGCAAGTTCTAAATATAATTGTCAAATATTCTTCCATACAGACACCCCCACTTTATCAAGGTGACCGTATCGGCAGCATTTTATACAAAAAAGCTGTGTCAAAAATGCGCACATTTCGACATAGCTTTGGAAATTGCAAAGGCGTTGTCCAAAATTATTTGGGACAACGCCTTATAAGATTATACTTGGTCATTTACGACACGTCCGATTGCTTGACGGTCAAATTTAACGCGCACATTATCAGCGATAACTAAAGTGATAGCAGTATCCTCGATTGAGTCGATTACACCATGCAAACCACCGATTGTAATAACTTTATCTCCGCGCTGTAAGCTACTTTGCATATTTTGCGTTTCTTGCTGTCTCTTTTTAGCAGGACGGATTAAAATGAACCACATTGCCACGAACATCAAGATGATCGGTGCAAATCCTAATATCGATTCCATATTCAGTTACTAGCCCCCTTTCCAAATCTCACTTTTTTAGTATAGACTATTTCACCCTAAAAAAGCGATGGACAAGCCCAAAATTTTTCTATATTATCAATAGTTTTTCTATAACAGGTAAATTTTCGCTAAATCACATTCCATTTTTAGAAGTTTTTTGCATTCGGGCCATTAAAACCGTATTTTTCAAAAAATGCTTCACGGAAATCACCAAGACGATCTTCACGAATAGCTTCACGCACTTGCTCCATAAGCTTCAATAAGAAATGTAAGTTATGGTAAGACGTTAAACGAATACCAAATGTCTCTTCTGTACGAATTAAATGGCGCACATAAGCACGAGAATAGTTTTTACAAGTATAGCAATCACAGTTTGGATCGATAGGACCGAAATCACGTGCATATTTTGCATTTTTCACAACTAAACGGCCTTCTGACGTCATTAATGTACCATTACGTGCAATTCGTGTTGGTAATACACAGTCAAACATATCAATGCCTCGAATCGCCCCATCAATAAGAGAATCGGGTGAACCAACCCCCATTAAATAGCGAGGCTTATTTGCTGGCATTAACGGTGTTGTAAATTCTAGCACTCGATTCATTACATCTTTTGGTTCGCCTACTGATAAACCACCGATTGCATAACCTGGGAAATCTAGCTCTACTAAAGCTTCTGCTGAACGACGACGTAATTCTTCGTATTCCCCACCTTGAATGATACCAAATAAACCTTGATCTTCAGGACGCGCGTGCGCTTCTTTGCAGCGTTTTGCCCAGCGAGTCGTTCTGTCAACAGATTTCAACATATAGTCATATGTTGCTGGGTAAGGTGGGCATTCATCAAACGCCATCATAATATCTGACCCTAAATCATTTTGAATTTCCATCGCCTTTTCCGGACTTAAAAACAGCTTGTCTCCGTTTAAATGATTGCGGAAGTGGACGCCTTCTTCTTCAATTTTACGGAATTGACTTAGTGAGAATACTTGGAAGCCGCCTGAATCCGTTAAAATCGGACGATCCCAGTTCATAAATTTATGCAAGCCGCCTGCTTCTTTCACGATATCATTACCTGGACGTAGCCATAAATGGTACGTATTCGACAGAATAATGCCTGCATTCATTTCTTTTAATTCCTCTGGAGACATTGTTTTAACGGTTGCTTGCGTGCCCACAGGCATAAATGCTGGCGTTTCAAAAGAGCCATGTGGTGTATGCACGATACCAAGTCGTGCCCCTGTTTGCTTACATGTATGAAGTAATTCATAGCGAATTGCTGGTTGTGTCATAAAATAATAAATCCTCTCTTATCTAAAGTAAAAACAGTACTTCGATTGTATTCTTGATCATTCTTTTGAACAAATCAATGTCAACTTACGTTTATTTTTGTTGTAAACGCGGACGGATAAACATAGCGTCACCAAAGCTAAAGAAGCGATATTTTTCTTCTACTGCTTGATTGTAGGCGCTTAAAATCGTTTCCTTCGTCGCAAGTGTACTAACGAGCATTACTAATGTTGACTTCGGTAAATGGAAGTTAGTAATTAAACCGTCCACAATTGTAAATTGATAGCCCGGATAAATGAAAATCGATGTCCAGCCTTGCTCTGCGCGCACTTCTCCATACTTTGAACCAATTGTTTCGAGTGTACGAGTAGAGGTTGTCCCAACAGCGATAACATGTCCACCATTTGCTTTCACACGGTTAATTGTAGCCGCCGCTTCTTCTGTCACACTGTAAAATTCAGCATGCATTTCGTGATTTTCGATGGAGTCAACGCTCACTGGACGGAATGTACCAAGACCAACATGCAATGTAATAAAAACAATTTCGACACCTTTGGCACGTACTTGTTCTAATAATTCTTGAGTAAAATGAAGACCAGCTGTTGGTGCTGCAGCCGAGCCACGCTCTTTTGCATAAACCGTTTGATAACGCTCACTGTCATCTAATTTTTCGCGAATATATGGTGGCAATGGCATTTCGCCAAGTTGCTCTAAAATTTCGTAAAAAATACCTTCGTATTTAAACTCAAACATACGGCCGCCGTGGTCTAGCTCTGCTGTGCAAGTAGCCGTTAATAAACCATCTCCAAATGTCACAACAGTACCCACTTTGACACGTTTCGCTGGCTTAACAAGTGTTTCCCATTCATCAGTGCCTGCTGTTTGCTTTAATAGCAACACTTCAATATGAGCACCCGTTTCTTCTTTGACACCCATTAAACGTGCCGGTAATACTCTTGTATCATTCAATACAAGACAGTCACCAGCATGTAGTTCATCTAATATATGAGCAAAATGATGATGCTCGACTTTTTCAGAGCCCGGTGTCACGACCATTAAACGACTTGCCGTACGATCGACAAGTGGCGTTTGTGCGATAAGCTCCTCTGGTAATTCAAAATCAAAATCTTCTACACGCATGAAAAAAACTTCCTTCTTTTATGTTTGTTGTGGATAATCGTATCCAAAATGTTCGTAAGCAAGATGCGTTGCAACACGCCCACGCGGTGTGCGTTGAATAAAGCCAATTTGCATTAAATACGGCTCGTACACATCTTCTATCGTCACTCGTTCTTCACCGATGGAGGCAGCAAGCGTATCTAAACCTACTGGGCCACCACGGAAGCGCTCAATCATATTGGTCACAAGCTTATGGTCAATATGGTCAAGCCCTCTAGGATCAACTTGTAAAAGCTCTAGCGCTTGCTTGGCAAGGTCCTCCGTTATCATACCATCTCCAAGCACTTGTGCATAATCTCGCACTCGTTTTAGTAAGCGATTCGCGATTCGCGGCGTACCACGAGAACGTCTTGCCATTTCACTTGCCGCTACTTGCTCAATATCCACTTCAAATAAATGAGCACTTCTGACAACAATTTCTGCAAGAGATGGATTATCGTAATACTCTAATCGCAGAAGTACACCGAACCGGTCTCGCAATGGGGCAGACAATGCCCCCGCTCTTGTCGTTGCACCAACGAGGGTAAACGGTGGCAAATCAAGACGGACAGAACGAGCTTCAGGGCCTTTTCCAACAACGATGTCTAAACAAAAATCCTCCATTGCTGGATAAAGCACCTCTTCGATTGCACGTGGGAGACGATGGATCTCATCTATAAATAAAACATCTCCCGGCTCCAGCGAGCTTAAAATCGCGGCTAAATCTCCTGGACGTTCAATGGCAGGACCACTCGTCATACGAACATTAACATTCATTTCATTTGCGATTACCACGGCTAATGTCGTCTTTCCCAATCCAGGAGGACCATATAATAGTACATGATCTAAACTTTCCTGACGAAGCTTCGCCGCTTCGATGAAAATTTGTAAATTCTCTTTCACCTTATGTTGCCCAATATACTGCGTTAATTTTTGCGGTCTTAAAGATAATTCAAATTGTTCATCATATTTGCCCGCTTCACTTGCTATCATGCGTTCTGACATGTACCTGCCCCCCCTCTCTTATTTTAACTTTAATAGCAGCTGTAACGCTTGCTTCATAAAGGCATCTGTTGTTTCCAACTTGTCATTGTCTTCAAGTTGCGGTCGAATTTTATCGAGCTCTTTTTCTGAATAACCAAGAGCCATTAATGCTAATATGGCTTCTTCTAGTTCATGCTTATATGGATTGACACCAAATAACGGTAACTCATCTTCTGTACTTGGCAACTCAATTGTCTCAAGTAAAGAGCCTAGTTTTCCTTTTAAATCTAGAATCATTTGACGGGCTGTCTTTTTGCCGACTCCTGGGAATTTCACTAAAAACGCTTCGTCTTCCCGTTCGATAGCACTAATAACTTGCTGTGGATTGCCAGTCGCTAAAATCGCTAGCGCACCTTTAGGTCCAATGCCTGACACTAAAATTAGTTTACGGAAAAGTTCTCGTTGATCCAAATTTGGAAACCCATACAGTACTTGTGCATCTTCGCGAACATGCAATTGAACGTAAATTTGTTGTTCTGCTGCTGACGTTCGAAATGCAAAAGGATTCGGTGTATTCAGTTGCCAACCAATTCCTTGTTGCTCAAGTACGATATACTCAGGCGTAATACGCACTATTTGTCCTTTTAAATAATCATACATGGTAAATCCCTCACATTCATCGTCTTCGATTATAGCATATAGCGAACGAATGCTCGACTATATTCAATAGCGAAAATGCCGTTCACATACAAAAATGACCGCCTCGGAGACGGTCATTTCTTCATCACTCTATCAATATCGTACCACAGTTTTGGCCAGTATGTTAAGGCTCGCTTCGTAAACGGTATTAAATAATCTAAAAATACTAGCTGTTGTTCCAACGGTAAGTCTATAGCAAATAACCATTCTCGCAACAGCTCATTTGGAAATTTTAAACGATGGAACTTTTTCTTATCTAATCGTTGAAGCTCTGGCAATTCTTTTAAAAGACTATCAAGATTATAATCTACTGCCGGCAACACGCGATGCAACCATAGTATATATTCATCATCTGCTTCTCCAAGGTGTGCTAAATCAAAATCGATTAAGCGCAATTCGCCATCTGAACACCATAAGAAATTATGATGAACAACATCGCCATGTAGCAGTGTTACATCTTTTTCCGGCACATCCTCTAGTTCCATTAACTGCAAAGCCTTTTCACTAAAGTGAATAATTTGCTCCACTTCTTCTTTTGTTAAAAATGCACGTAATTCACTTCGTCTGCTTTTAAAGCGCATATGTCGCATCTGCCATTTTAAAAGCTGTGAAAAGGTATGCAGACCAGGTACTCGTTGCCAGGCAATTTTTTGATTTGTATCATGCAATGTATTTAATAGCTGAAGCGATTGTTCTCTATCTTTTTTATGAGCAAAATTCGCACTGTGGCTTCCCTCTTGCCACATTTGAACGATTAGTTGCTCATCATCACTTTTTACTAAAGGCAGGACGAGTGAGGGCTCTAGTCGTCCAAGTTGGCGATGGATTGCCCTCACCTTATTAGCTATTTCTAACTGCTTTGCTCGTTTTACAAAATAATGATTGGATTGATATTTATACTTCCAAATATTCGGTTTTACTTCCTCAACAATATACGCTTTTTTACCATCGATAAGGCGTCATCCCGCCTGGGAAATAGTGCGGTGACATCCATGGTCCTCCTGAAGGACATGGCGGCGGGCAGTGATAAGGGTCGAATTGCCAAGTAGGCATCATGACAGGTTGTGAACCACATCCACAAGGTTGCCCCATACCATGCTGTGCGCCACATCCACAAGTTTGGCCCATACCATGTTGTGCGCCACATCCACATGGTTGACCCATACCATGTTGTGCACCACATCCACAAGATTGACCCATCGGCATCATCGGCATCATTGGCATCATTGGCATCTGGTCAAATTGAGGCTGCATTTGTGGCTCATTAAAGAATGGTGATGAGCTCGATTCTAAGAAATTCGCACCTTCAACTTGTTGTGGCATCGCTTGTTGCGGCATTGCACATGGCATTGGTTGTTGCGGCATTGCATAAGCCTCAACTTGTGGTTGCATTGGTTGCATTGGCATATGCCACCACATTTGATGATGCATTGGCTGATGGCAGCTAGAGCAATGTGGCACCATTGGCATTTGTGGTACGTAGTGAACCGGTGGTGGTGCTGGTGCTGGCGGTGGTGGCGGCGGTGCTGGTTGTGCTACTGGTGGTGCTGGTGGCGGTGCTGGTTGTTGCACCTGTGGCATAACTAATTGTTGATTCCAGCTCAGTTCTACTGGCTGTGGCACCCACATCGGTTGTTGTGGTTGCGGCATTGGCATTGGCATTGGCATCGGGATTGGTATAGGGATCATCTGTGGTTCAGGCATCGGCATTGGTGCTGGTGGTTGAATAACAATAGGCGGTGGTGCAGGCATCGGCTTTTGCACCTCTTTTTTTACACTTTCCTTGCTTGGTCTTGGCTGTGTAGGCATCTCTTTATGCATTTGCGATTCCTTATGTGTTTCTTTTTGTGGCTCTCTATGTGTTTCCTTGTTTATTTTTTCAGGCAAAATAATTTCCATGCCGGGAACAATATAATCAGGGTTGGCAAGATGAGCATTGAGTCGCTTTAAATCCTCAAACGAAATACCGTACTCTTTCGCAATCTTCCACAATGTATCTCCCTTTTGAACAATATGAATACGCAATTTTTTCCTCCCTTCCTCTCTACGTATCATATGTTCAATGTTTCATTTGGATACAAAAAATTCGCGCATGGTGGAAATGCTTCATGGTACACTAATGCTTAAGGAATAACGTTTCCTTTATTACAAAGCAGAGGTGATCTTTTATGAAAAAAATGTTAGGCGAGGAACGCCGACTGCAACTTTTAGAAATGCTAAAAAAAAGTAACACACCTATCACTGGGACAGACTTTGCTAAATTTGCCAATGTTTCTAGACAAGTCATTGTGAATGATATGACATTATTAAAAGCTAGAAATGAACCCATTATTGCAACTAGCCAAGGTTATATTTATATGCACCAAGAGCAACTTGTTCACACTGTTGAACGGACAATCCCATGTTTCCACTCACCTGAAGACGCCAAAGACGAATTATTAACAATCGTGGACTGTGGTGGTACGGTGAAAAATGTTATTGTTGAGCATCCCATCTACGGTGAAATTACCGCTTCTTTCATGGTCTCCAATCGGCATGAAGTCGAACAATTTGTACAGCGTGTAAACGACACACAAGCTAGCTACTTATCTGCACTTACAGGCGGTACTCATCTTCATGTTATTTCAGCACCTTCCGTTGAAATTTTAGATTTAATTGAACAGACCTTGCAAAAAAAGGGCTACCTCATGTCTGATCAATAATGTACAGCGACGCACGAAATTGACACCAAATTCAGAATTGTTCGGGTGCCTGGCACTCTAAAGCCGCAACTGGCGCTGTCGCGTCGCCAGTTGCGGCTTATATTTTGTATATTTCAGTAGTAGTTCACGGGATTTTTTTGCTATATATATGAGATGCACCGCTTCAATTGACATTGAATTCAGAATTGTTTGGGTGCCTGGAACTTTATAAAAATCGTTGGCGTTGTGACGGTGTAGGTAATAGACATGCTTGCTTTTTACCGAAAAGACGATAACGATTTTTTGCAAAAAGTTTATATGCGGCATTTCGTATAACATGCGGTATAACAATTAGTCCGTAGCACACTGGCCATAAACCATCTAAATGGCGACTAATTTTAAGCGCTGCCGTAGATTCAACATAAACTTTACCTTGCTCAATGTAAATCATACTATCAATATTTGCGGGTACTTTGTATTGTGCTAGTAGCGCTTGCCCAATGTCACTTTGCAGCGAAGCAAACTTGAAAAACGCAGCTTGATCGCGCTTTATAATAAATTGCACACTGCTATTACAAAAGTTACAAATGCCATCAAATAATATAATGCCACCCACACATACCACTCCTTACAGCTGTTAGTCCTCGTCTGATGTTAAATACGTAAAGTATGTCCCCAGAGATTTTACTTTGCAGCCAAGTGCTGCTAGCTCCTCCATAGCACCACGCATCATCGGTTCTTTTTCATCTGCTAAAACATCAATCATGAAGAAATAATCACCAAGACCCGTTTTTAATGGACGCGATTCAATTTTACTTAAATTTAATTGACGCCATGCAAAAACAGAAAGTACTTGGTGTAAAGCACCTGAACGGTCTGTCGGCAATGTAATCATAAAGGTTGTTTTTGCTTGCCCTTCTGATAATTCCTGTGGTAACCGTTTGTTTTGCTTGGATAACACAAAGAAACGCGTATGATTAAAATGAAAATCATGAATATCATCTTGCACGATATCTAATCCGTATTTTGCGGCGGCCGCTGCATTTCCTACGGCTGCAATACATTCATCTGGATTTTCGGAAACAAATTTTGCCGCTGCTGCTGTTGATGTTGTTTGATGTAACGGCACATCACTGAAACGATAAAATAAATATTTATGGCACTGTGCTAACGCATGCGGATGTGAATAGACCCCTTTAATCGATTCCCAATTGTCCTTCTGCGCTTTATTAACCATTAAATGTTGTTGAATTTTTAATTGTAGCTCACCAGTCACATAAAGTGTTGCCTCATGGAATAAATAATCGAGCGTCAATGGGACTGAGCCCTCCAGTGCATTTTCTAAAGGGACTACGGCTAAATCAACCTTGCCCTCCGCTACTGCCTCAATGCATTCAGGTATCGTTGCACATGGCACAAGCCAATCAGTTGGGAAGATCGATTTTGTTGCTAAATATGTAAATGATGCTTCTGGTCCTAAAAATGCTATACGTTTTTCCCACTGTTGCTCTGTCATTCAAAATGACCTCCTTCACTACAAATCATAGTATATGAAACATTTTTAATGTTTGGAAAACTCCCTATAAAAAGAAAAGGCTTTATAATAAGCCCCCCGGTAAAAATATGCTGTGATTGTTCAACATTCACTTTATAACATAATGAATTACATCAATATTTAAAATAATTTCGCAATACTTCTGCACAATAGCGACTTAAGCGAGACCTCACAGAGGCTTTTTATCAGCTTCAGCGAGGTTTGCTCATCGCATGTGGAAAGGGAGCGAAATTTCGTATTAACAGCTACTAGCATGCACTACAAAGACAAAGGGGCAATGTGAAATGCCCCTTTACAATGCACCCGAACTAATGACCTCAGCTGACTCTACAAAATCTAATCGTTTAAGTTGTTGTATTAAATCATCGAGTTCAGAAGTCATACTCGTCACATCTAATGACAATGTCACATTCGCACGTCCTTGAATTGGAATGGTTTGATGGATTGTCAGTACATTACAATGTGAATTTGTAACAGTTTCCAATAGCTTAGCTAATGTTCCTTTTCGATCTTGTAGCTGTAAAAAAACGGTTAAAATGCGCTCTTGTACAATTGAGTGAAAAGGAAATACTGCATCACGATATTTATAAAACGCACTACGCGATAAATCTACTTGCTTTACGGCATCCCAGATGGAGGAAACAGTACCACTTGAAAGTAAGTGCTTTGCCTCCAACGTTTTTTGCATAGCATCTGTTAATACATCTTCACGAACTAAATAATATCGCTGATTCGCAACATTTTTCATACGCTTCCCCCTAAAACTCCTGTTCTAATCTATAAATTCAAACTCAAATTCTTGCAGACGCACTGTATCACCATTTTGTGCACCACGCTCACGCAATGCCTCATCCACACCCATACCACGTAATTGGCGTGCGAAACGGCGAATACCATCTTCACGACTAAAGTCTGTCATTTTAAATAGACGTTCAATCGAGTAGCCTGTAATAATAAATGCACCATCGTCATCACGTGTAATCTCGAAATCATCGCCTTGTGATTCATGCTTGTACATCACGGTAGCGTCTGATTGTTCCTCTACATCGTCAAATAATGGGAATTCAGGCGTAACTTCAAGTAAATCTGCGATTGCAAATAATAATTCTTTTAAGCCTTGGCGTGAAATTGCTGAGATTGGGAAGATTTGTACATCTTCTCCTACCTTTTTGCGGAATTCCACTAAATTCTCTTCTGCTTCTGGCATATCCATTTTATTTGCTACGATAATTTGAGGACGTTCTGTTAAACGCAGATTATATTGTTTTAACTCTTCGTTAATTGTTAAATAATCTTCGTACGGGTCACGGCCTTCCATTCCTGACATATCGATTACATGGACAATGACACGTGTACGTTCGATATGACGTAAAAATTGATGTCCTAACCCTACCCCTTCATGTGCACCTTCAATTAGTCCTGGTAAATCGGCCATTGCAAAGCTTCGGTGATCATCTGTTTCAATCATGCCTAAGTTCGGTACGATTGTCGTGAAATGATAAGCACCAATTTTCGGTTTGGCTGCAGACACAACAGATAACAGCGTTGATTTACCGACACTTGGGAAACCTACTAAGCCAACATCTGCTAATACTTTTAATTCTAATATAACATTTAATTCTTGTCCTGGCTCCCCTTTTTCAGAAAGTTCAGGCGCTGGATTCGCCGGTGTTGCAAAGCGGGAATTTCCGCGTCCGCCACGACCTGCTTTGGCGATAATCGCTTGTTGACCATGTTCTACTAAGTCTGCGATGACTTCTCCTGTTTCCTCATTCATTACAACTGTACCTGGTGGCACTTTGACAATTAAATCTTCAGCGCGTTTACCGTGCATCCCTTTACTCATTCCGTGCTCACCACGATCTGCTTTGAAATGGCGTTTATAACGGAAATCCATTAACGTACGTAAGCCTTCTTCTACTTCAAAGACAACGTTACCTCCGTGACCGCCATCACCACCAGCGGGACCACCATTTGGTACATATTTTTCACGGCGGAAGGCAACCATTCCATCACCGCCATCGCCACCTTTTACATATATCTTAACGTGATCGACAAACATTTAATTCACTCCCTATTTGCACTCAACACATATTGCCAGCACGTATTTGTCTGCACAATTGTTTGAATGTCGAATTGTTTCAAACCTTTTTTGGTGAATGCATCTGCACTCCACAGCCCATTTAGCGTAAACGTCAAAACAAATGTATGATCGTCTACACGTACATCAAGCGCTAAGCTCTGCTCCGTAAACGGATCTAATGTATCATAAACATGCATAACTGTTTTGTTTAAGTACTCTACAACATCCTTGTCAATATTATTCGTGACTGGTTTTTTGATCTCACCATTAAGCTCCAGCGGTAACGCCGGATAGCGCCATCCTGCTGTTTGTAGCCACTCCATTGTTTGTGGTAATTGTAGACGATTCATGATAGACAATACTCGCAGTTGTTCCGAATAATGTTGTATAAGTTCTTTTGATTCATCAATTCTACCTAAATCTAAATTCATGCGAATTAGTTGAAGTTGATTCACATAATCATGATTTGCAAAACGTAATACCTCACTAATGGTTAGTGATTGATTGTTCATCCCATTCACTCCAATAAAGTTATCTTAACTAGTATAACAAGTTTTGATGTATTTTTCCCTTAATTCTTCATTGAAATTTAGCCAAAAAAAGGACTGCAATAAATGCAGTCCTCCGCTTTATGTTTACTGTATTAAAATTAAGCTTCTTGTGTAGCTGGGTATACAGATACTTGTTTGCGATCGCGACCTAAGCGTTCGAATTTAACAACGCCATCAACTTTAGCAAATAGTGTATCATCACCACCACGACCTACGTTTGTACCTGGGTAAATTTTTGTACCGCGTTGACGGTAAAGAATAGAACCACCAGTTACGAATTGGCCATCAGCACGTTTAGCGCCAAGACGTTTAGACTCAGAGTCACGTCCGTTTTTTGTAGAACCTACCCCTTTTTTCGATGCGAAAAGTTGAAGGTCTAATGCTAATAACAATTTCATTCTGTTCCACCTCCTACTTGGTTGTAGTTGATTTGGATATATTGTCCGTAATTTTGCACCATAGAATACACTTGAGCAGTCATTACTTGGACAATCAATTGTAGTTTTGTATCAATTTCAGGTTCTAAATCTGTCGGTAAATCTACCTTAAGATAGCCTCCACCTTCAGCTGCTTGTTCAACTTCTGGTTGTAATTGTAGTAGCGCATAAATCGCATTTACCGTACCAATGGCAATAGTAGATGCACCTGCACATACTAAATCTTTACCAGATTCGTCGTACTCAGCATGTCCTGAAAATTCAAATGCAGACACATGTCTGTTTTCATCATGATGTATCGTAACTTTTATCAAATGTTACACCTCACAATTAAGCATTGATTGATTCAACAACTAATTTTGTATAAGGTTGACGGTGACCTTGTTTACGACGGTAGTTCTTTTTAGCTTTCAATTTGAAAACAACGATTTTCTTTTGACGGCCTTCTTTCACAGCTTTAGCTGTTACTGTAGCGCCTTTTACGAATGGAGCTCCAACTTTAACGTTTTCGCCACCTACGAATAGAACTTTATCGAAAGTTACAACCTCGTCAGCTTCTACGCCTAATTTCTCAACATAGATTTCTTGACCAGCTTCTACTTTGATTTGTTTACCACCAGTTTCAATAATTGCGTACATTTTACTGCACCTCCTCTTAGACTCAGACTCGCCTGTTTATAAAGGTGATCGCATGATACTTAAACCTTCCCAGAGCGGTTGTAGTAGCACGGGTGCTACAAACAATAACATTAAAATACTACCACATGAATTCTATCACGTCAACCTGTACATTACATATTTCTCAAATGCTAAACGATATTTCCGATAATTCCATTCTTTTAGCACTTGTAGCCATATAAATAAGCAAAGAATCGCAAGAAAAACGGATTGTGGTAAAGCTATTAAAGTTATTATGAATAGTATAGTCGCAAAAATAAGAGAAAGCGAATAATAATATTCAAATAACCGCGCACTTGGATAAACTAAAAATAAACATGCAAGAATGATCCTTCCACCGTCTAGTGGAATGATTGGCAATAGATTAATCATTAGCAACACCAACTGCACATTAATGAGTCTTGTTGCAATTAACTCCGGCATGAAAACAGCAAGGCCAATCCCCAGTATTGTGGCGATTGGTCCTCCTAATGCAATCCAAAGTAGTGAAGATGCCTGCACAGCTGCTGGATTTTCAAATTCAATTTCCCCTCCATAAGGTGCAATGACACATGATTTTATTTTCACGCCGCACAGCATCGCGGCCAATAAATGGCCAGCTTCATGCCATAGCAACGAAGTTAATATAATTGCATAATAAGCAATTTGGCCACTGAAAATCATTAACAAAATGAGAGGGATGCAGAGTAAATGCAATTTAACTTTCATCGTTCTCCGTCATTTCAAGCCATTGTACGATCTGTTCTAAATTATAATGGGTTTTGTCTTTCTCAATCGAGATATAAAGTTGGCCAGTCTGCTTCATACCGATTAAGTCATTAGCCTGCACAGTTGTGTATGGTAGTTGTGCCAAACTATCAAGCATCCCGTAAGATACGGTTGTGCCATCCTCATAGCTAATCGTCATCGTTTTCCCAGTATATTTTGTATGACCTGTAAAAACAACGAGCCCACTTTGCCCTGTATAGACAGGGAGACCAACATCATATTGTAACAAAAACCCCTCTTTAAAAACTTGCGCATTCGTAAACGTTAATAGTTCAGTTTGCCCGATATCACTCGAAACCATAATAGTTTCTTCCTCTTTTTTTAACCAACTTTTTCCGAGCTCACTTAAATAAGTTATATCTGCTGATGTCGTGACAAGCTTTCGTATAGGCGTTTTCACTACACCTTGATCTTCTAAACGAATTACAAGCATGATTGTAGCCACAAGTAATATCATGACAATCCATTTCCATTTTTTAAACAAGCTCTCATCCTTTTTTCACACTATATGAGGCGGCATGTCCATTCATGCACGAAAAAAAGTGCCAGGCACTCACACAATTCTCACACAATTTAAAAAACCTTTCCGTGCACATGCACGAAAAGGTTTCGTTTATCTTGAAAATAATGCTTTAAGTTTTGAGAACATGCCGCGTTGCTCATCTTCAATAGCCATTAACGGCACAGATTCGCCTAAAATACGACGCGCAATATTACGGTAGCCTAGAGATGCTTTATTCGTCGGGTCCATAACGACCGGTTCACCTTTATTTGATGATGAAATAACACCTTCACTATCGACGATAATACCTAATAGATCAATAGACAAATGTGTTGTAATTTCATTGACGTCCAGTGTATCTCCGTTTTTCATCATATGCTGACGAATACGATTAATAATAAGTTTAGGTGCTGTAATTTCCTCTTGTTCAAGCAGCCCAATAATTCGATCCGCATCTCGCACCGCAGAGATTTCTGGTGTCGTCACGACAATTGCGTGATCTGCACCGGCAACCGCATTGCGATAACCTTGCTCAATACCAGCAGGACAATCAATTAAAACATAATCATAGTCTCTCTTTAACTCTTCTACTAAGCTCTCCATTTGCTCAGGTGAGACAGCATTTTTATCTGTCGTTTGAGCAGCAGGTAATAAAAATAGTTTATCATCTACACGTTTATCTTTAATTAATGCTTGATGGATTTTACAGCGACCTTCCACAACATCAACTAAATCATAAATAATGCGGTTTTCAAGACCTAGAATAACATCTAGATTTCTTAAGCCGATATCTGTATCTACTAAACATACTTTTTTCCCTTGTAGAGCCAATGCAGTCCCGAGGTTAGCCGTTGTTGTCGTTTTACCGACACCGCCCTTACCTGAAGTTATGACGATCGCTTCTCCCACACTAGCTTCCTCCCTTAGACACATTTAATAATGGTCGGATATTTTTTAACGCATGAATTTGATCGTATGCAATACGCCCATCATAGCCGATAAATGCACAAGCCATGTCTGCTTGGTTAATAGCTTTTACATGCTCATCTGACATTACCTCAACTTGATCAGCAATCATAATATGTGTGGCTTCTAAACGAGAGGCAGCAATAATTGCTTCCTTATTTCCATCCACACCTGCATGCACAATTCCCTTTAGCCTGCCAAGGACATATACATTACCGCCTGCTTCTACTCGACCATTCGGATTCACATTCCCCACAATTACTAAATCCCCCGAGGCACGTAGAACTTGTCCTGATCTGACCACTCCTACATATGTATCTTGTTGGCTTTCTATCATTTTCTTGTTGCTTTCATGGACAGTCAGTACTTCACTTTGCACTTTTGCTACAATTAACTCTTCTGATTCTTGAACAATTTTTACTAGCTCTTTTACCTGTTCATCCGAACAATATCGATAGCCTAAATGTAATTGTACATCTACTTTACCATCGATACCGCCTTCTGAAACTTTTCGTTTTAACTCTTCTACTAAATCGGTATACGAACATTGATCGTCTAAACGAAGAACAAAACCGTCTTTTGTCCCCTTCATATTAACTAATTGTTTTTTCATGAATGCCTCACCTCACGTTGCTCTTGATATTAAGAAACTTCACGTGCTCTCTGTAAGACACGCGCATTAATTAGATACTTGAAGGCCCAACCAAGAATCATTAAAAATAACGTATTCGCAATGATTGTTGGCAGTAGTCGTGATTGTAAGAAATCCGTTAACGGTATCGTTGTAAAAGCGATTAGATAGAAGAATTGATAAAGTACGAATTCTAAAATTGCTACTAACACAACTGAAATAGTTGTTGTCACAACTAAGTGCTGATGAATTATCTTCACGATAGACCCTGCTAAAAAACAAATAAGCGGATAGAGTACCGAATATAATCCAATAATATCAATGTAAAACACATCATACAAGACACCAAAAAAAAGTCCATACATTACCGCGCGTTGACGGCTGTAATAGATGGATATAAATATTAGGTATAGAATTAAAAATCGGGGTACTAGATAGTAAATATGCCCGCTCACTTCAATCGGTGAAAGCATTGCAAACACTGGTTCTAGTAGAAATAGCAATACTGCAACAGAGGGAATAAGAAAACGAACCATTACTTTTCCCCCTCTTCAGTAGCCTTTTGTGGATTTGTTAAATCTTCATTCGTTGAGTCGCCATCAGAACCATCTATAACGGTTGTTGTTCTTTTCGCTATCACAACATTTTCTAAAATTGAAAAATCTGCAGATGGTTTGACATAAGCCATTTTTGTTAAGCCAAAATCATCCGTACTTACTTCCGTAATTTCTCCGATTGGCACACCTTTAGGGAAAATACCACCAAGACCAGAAGAAACTACTTTTTCACCTTTTTTCACATTTAAGCTAGAATCGATTCGCTTCATAATGAGTTCATTTCGTTCTTTATCAAAGCCCTCGATTAAACCGTATGCCTCTTTTTCTCCTAAAACCATCGCAGAAACTCGATAGTTTGGATTATTTGTATATAAAAGCTCTACTTCAGAGGTGAAAGGAGTCACCAACGTAATTTTACCGACTAGCCCTTTCGCTGTCATCACTGCCATGTTTTTTTCTACACCATGAGAGGAACCTCTATTTAAAATAATTTTCTCTTCCCATTGGTCAGGATTTCTAGCAATAACCGTCGCTTGAATTGGATTAAATGCTTTTAAACTATCAGATTTAGAAAGTTCAAGTAGCTTTTCATTTTCAGATTTTAATACCAAAGCTTCGGCTTGTACAGCTGCAAAGTCTTCTAAGCGTGCTTTTAAACGTTTATTTTCTTCGTACGTGTTTAAGAGGGAGTCAATATTATTAAAAATACCTGTTATGTAATTCGCCGGCTTCGCAACAATAGATTGTGCGACGCCGACAGTATCTTTAATAATTTGCTCTGGTAAAGTTGCATTCGTCCGATCTCGTAATGAGAAGCTAATCAATGCCACAAGAAAAACCATGCCCACTAGTAGCAGTATCACTTTCTTATTGAAAAAAAACTGTGGCATTGCCTAAACCTCCTTACCCTTTTACTTGTTGTTGACGAATTAAATCAATATGATCTAAAGCTTTACCTGTCCCAATAGCTACACAGTCTAATGGATCTTCTGCAATAAATACAGGCATATTTGTTTCTTTGCTAATTACTTTGTCTAAATTCGTTAATAATGCGCCACCGCCAGTTAAAACAATACCTCGCTCCATCACGTCAGCAGATAATTCCGGTGGTGTTTGTTCCAATGTTTTTCGTACACCGTCAATAATAGACGATACCGCTTCACGCAATGATTCTGAAATTTCATGAGAAGAAATTTCGATCGTTTTTGGTAAACCTGTTAAAAGGTCACGACCTCGAATTTCCATTTTTTCTTCAGGACCTTCAGCAAATGCTGTACCGATTTCCATTTTTACTGCCTCAGCAGTACGTTCACCAATTGTTAAGTTATACGTCTTACGGATATATGAAATGATTGCTTGATCCATTGCATCCCCGCCGATACGAACTGACTCACTTGTCACGATACCACCTAATGAAATAACGGCTACTTCAGTTGTACCTCCACCGATATCAACAACCATAGACCCTGTTGGATCCCAAACTGGTAAGTTCGCTCCAATAGCTGCTGCAAATGGCTCTTCAATTGTAAATGCTTCTTTTGCGCCTGCTTGACGAGAGGCATCAATTACTGCACGTTGTTCAACCGATGTAATACCGTATGGCACACAAATCATTACATTCGGTTTTTTCCAGTTACCGCCAGAGTTTTTACAAGCTTCTTTTAAATAATATTCGATCATCGCCGTTGTAATATCATAATCAGCAATAACCCCATCTTTCATCGGACGAATCGCCACGATAGATCCAGGTGTACGGCCAATCATATTTTTCGCATCATTACCAACTGCAACGATGTCTCCTGTTTTTGTATTTTTTGCTACTACAGAAGGCTCGCGTAAAACGATCCCCTTCCCTTTAATAAAAACTAATGTATTCGCTGTGCCAAGGTCAATCCCGACATCTTTACTACCTAATCCAAACAAATTGTGTACTCCCTTTCTATTTAAGCCATACTATCGTTGACATAAAATCATACCGTTCATTATAACGGATAAACGCAAGAATTTGTAGTGCCACATACCTCTTCTTGCAGAAAACTTACTATTTTAATTCCCTCTTAAACTAAATATAGTACGTATAGATTAGCATATTATTTTTTTTCATGTAAGACAACGCATTATAGGCTACCAATTTTTGTGAATGCTATAGATATTTCTACGAATACAATAACGTCATCCATCGAAAAAGGTTCATTATAAATTGAACTATTGTAAAAAATGATATAACTATACTATCTTTAGATTATACTATAAAAACTTTATCATATAAAAATCGGCGCAGTCTACGGGACTATTTACAGTTAATAGTAAAAGTTGGTCGACCTTTAGTGCTTTTACGCGGGAACAATAAAAAGTGTTAGATTGACCACCATCAATCTAACACTTTTTATCTGCGTCGATGTCCGCTACAGCTGGTGCTACTAGCTTAGGCACACAGTAAGCCGAAATTTTCTAGCACGCTACTTGTTATCAAGCAGGAGCAAGTGTCACCACTGGCGCTACCATCAACTAATGTTTTTGCAAATTTTTCTCTAAGAATGTGTCTTCCTTTTTTAAAGAGACGCTTCTTCCTCTAAGATGTAGCCTACCTAATATTGGCTGAAAACATCTCTACCGTTTTCAATATGCCTGTTCGCATGGCCTGCTAAGAAACGAGGTGATTTGCATTACTTAATGTTCTTTCTTAGCAGATGAGGCCTTGTCTTTGTACTTCGCTATGTACGAATGTTATCGGCTCTCTTCGTTGCACAAAAGTAGAACAACGCATCTACTTCGCCTAGCCAAACTTTTTTTTGTAGGCTACCGCTAAATAAATCCTTTTTCTTTTAAGCTAATAAATTGATGGTCACCGATAATGACGTGATCCAATAACTCAATGCCAATAATATAGCCTGCTTCCTGAATTCTTTTTGTTACTTCAATATCTTCCGGACTCGGTGTCGGCACACCACTCGGATGATTATGAGCACAAATAATGGAGGCAGCCGAGCGCTTGACAGCTTCACGAAAAATTTCCCTTGGATGCACAATGGAAGCATTCAAACCGCCAATAAAAATAGTTTTTTTATGGATAATTTGATTTTTCACATCGAGAAAGAGCACAACAAAATGTTCTTGACTTAGCGAGGTCATATCTGGCATTAAATAGGCTGCGGCATCTTGGGGAGAACGAACTGTATACTTGTCATCATTTTGCTTTTGAGACAAGCGCCTCCCGAGCTCTATAGCAGCTAAAATTTGGATTGCCTTGACCTCTCCAATACCTTTTATCGCAACCATTTCTTCAATTGTTGCATGCTTTAAATGATGTAAACGTTCAAATGTACTTAAAACACGGTTGGCAAGTACAAGAACTGATTCTTCCTTCGTGCCTGTCCTTAGTAAAATGGCCAATAGCTCCTGATTCGATAAGCTCATTGCACCTTGCCTTAAAAGTCTTTCACGTGGTCGATCTGCTATATTAACATCGCGAATCATCATATCTGGTAAAACATCTGTTGGCAATTGCTTCACTCCTTCGCAAATTGGATAATATGTCGTGCTACCAATTGCGCAAACAACGCTGCAAGTGGTAAGCCCACAACATTGTTATAATCTCCTTCAATTCGCTCAACTAATAAAGTCCCAGCAGTTTGAATACCATAACCGCCAGCCTTATCATAAGAATCTCCAGATGCTACATACGCTTCAATAAGTTCTTGCGATAAAGTATGGAATACAACTGCTGTTTCTTCTACAAAGGTTGTTTCTAATCCATTCGGTTCAATAATAGCTACAGCTGTCATGACCGCATGACGCTTGCCTGATAAACGTGATAAGTGAGAAATTGCTTCCTCACGTGTTTTTGGCTTATGCAGTAGCTCATTGTCAAACACGACAATCGTATCTGCACCGATAATCGTTGCATTCGGCACTTTTTTGGCGACATCGCGTGTTTTTAAAAGTGCCACACCTTTTACATAATCTTGCATCGTTGTTGCTTGGACGCTTGTCTCTTCTACATCACTTGTGACAATTTCAAACGGAAGGTCCAGCATAGCCAGCAATTCCTTTCGTCGTGGTGAAGCGGAAGCAAGCACTAATCTATGATTTGTTTCAAACATAATTTCACCATTCCTCCTTGTTTCTATCATAACGGAGAATGCGGTATTTGAAAATTTTCAAAAAAGCATGATAATGCACTTTTAACACTATTTTCTACTTAAAATTTTGTTTGAAGACAAGCATTTTTTGACTTATAATGCGCGAAAATTTGTAAGCGGATAACGCTGACATCGTTGGAAATAGTCGTTGCTGCCTTGCCGATACTTTGCCAATCTGCCGGGAGTGTTGAATCCTTCGTCGCTTCGCTAAAATTTAATTTTTTCGTATTTTTATCAGCTAATACATTTGTTACTTCAGCAATTGTCGCCTCTTTACAACTGTCGCCGGTAACGCTGAATGCTTTTTTAAATGTTGGTGGGTCTTTTAAAAAAACTAAGTCACTTTCATCCGTCACCATGCTTGTCCATACATAATATTTTCCTTCTACTTCAACAACAGCACTTTCTTGCAATTTAGGATGCTCGGCAACGAAAGCACTAGCACTTGCATAATTAGAAAAAACGCCTGCTTGACTCGCATAAAACATCGTTGATTTTTCGGTACCCCCTGCTGTCGGAATTGTCTCCGAATTTGAATTTGAATCTGCACCAGCCTCTGCTTGTCCGCTTTCATTTTGTGCTACTTCACTGTCCTTTTTTAAAGAAAGTTGAGTACTTGCTTGGAGAACGCCTAAAAAAATGGCTACACCAAATAGCCCGACAATGCCACCAATTAACATTGCGCGCACAACTTGTTTTCTAACTACCTGACTAACAATTTTCATACGCTCATCACCTCTTCCTTCAACCTAACAAAATGAACGTAAAAAAAGACGAGACTTCTGTCGCCTCGTCTAAAAAATTTATCGCTAATTACTAGCAAAATTCGTCTTTAATTTTCAAAGCTCGTTAGCTCAAGAAATCGAGCCTGCCTTGAAGTTTTTCCCTATTTGAAGACGAAAGCCGCCCATATATAAGGGAAGCAATCACCACACTTCTAATATTCTTCATAAGTTGCTTTCGGTAGAAGTATGACGAATTGCTTGTCCTGCTTGCAACATCATATACATAATTTGACTTTGTATCGATACTATTTGTTGTGCAGTCCAAGCAGCTTACTGCGCATTTCTGTCAATAAATATAAAGAGCCTGAAACGATTGTTCTACATTTCTTCTCTGATTGCTGTTGTAAAAATGAAATCGTATCACTTAATATCGCTTTTTTTGGTGCATTGCTTAATGTCAGCATGTCTTTTGCAGCCATCGCACGCGGATTATCAAAATCAACAAAATAAAATTGTTCGCTTATTTGCTCAAAGTTCTGTAAAACTTCTTTTACATCTTTATCGCCCAATATACCGATAACGAAAGTAACCGATTCATTAGGAAACTGTTGACGAATTGTTGCTACCAATTTTTCTGCACTAGCAGGATTATGAGCACCGTCAAAAATAACATAGGGCATCACTTCTTCAAAGCGACCTAAGATGCTTGCTCCTTCAATCCCGCGACGTAAGCTTTCCACGTCGACTGTCAAATTTAGTACAGCAGCCACTTCGAAAAAAGCAGTGATGGCTAATGCCATATTATTCGCTTGATGTGGCCCTTTCATTTGGCGTGTAAGATTTGTGATATATACGTTTTGTTCATTATTTTGATAGCACTCATCCTGAAGCTTCTGTTCAACTGTAAAATGTTGATTTAGCGCAAAAATAGGTGCTTGCTTTGCATGTGCTACTTGCTCAATAACTACCTTCGCCTCTAGCGGGACTTCGCCGATTACTACTGGACGATGTGGTTTAATGATTCCTGCTTTGTGTTGTGCAATACTTTCAATAGTCGACCCTAAAAATTTTGTATGTTCAAGAGCAATACTTGGAATAATGGAGACGATTGGTAGCACTACATTCGTACTATCTAATAAGCCCCCCATTCCCGCTTCGATTAATGCAATATCGACATCACAATTTACAAAATGCAAAAATGCAGCGACGGTTAAAAGTTCAAAATCCGTCAGTTTCCCACTTAGCCCAGCGCTTTTCATTTGTTGAAACACATAATCCATTTGTACTTGGGTAATGCATTGTTTCATTACTTGAATTTGGTCATGCACATTGACTAGACAAGGAGACATAAATTTCCCTACTTTTAGGCCATGCTCGTGTGCAATCGCCTCTAAAAACGTAACAGTTGAACCTTTACCATTCGTACCCGCAAGATGTACAATTTGCAGTTTTCTCTCTGGATTCCCTACTAACGCTAATGCTTCTTCAATAGCTGTTAGGCCAGGCTTGATAACATCATCACTTGCTACAGACCATCTTTTTTTATAGTCATCAAATAAAGGAATCATTGCATATCCTCCTGCAACCACTGGCGAACTTCAGCTATAAAATAAAGTGAGCCTGTAATAACAACAATCTCTTGCTCATTCTTGCTTTGGATAACTTCCTGGACTATTGTTTGCCAGTTCGTATCATACTGGTTGTCCTTATGTGTTGACAGCTTCGCTAATTGTTCAGCTGGCATAGCATTCGGCAATGCAATTTGTGTAAAGGACATAGATGTTGCGACTGCATCCATTAAAGCAATACTATTGGCATGATCCTTATCCGAAAGTGCCGCATAAATAAAGCGATATGGTTGATGTGGATAGACCGTCTGCAATGTTTGAATTAAAGCAGCTGTCCCTTCCGAATTATGAGCCCCATCTAACACAATATTATGCGCAAATTGTTCAAAGCGCCCTGCCCACTGTGCATGTTGTAATGCCTGACGCATCGATTGTTCGGATAGTTGAACATGACCTTGCTCATGTAATATTTTCATCGCTGTGATGGCAAGACTAGCATTTGCCATTTGATGCGCCCCCGCCATCTTTAATTGAAGCTCATTGATGGTACCTTTTGCACTGCGATAATCGAATGACTGCCTAGTCGTCTCCTGCTGACGTGCCTCTACTGTGAAATCATGTCCCAACACATAACTTGGCGCATGACGCTGCTGTGCAACGTGTTGAATGACAGCAAGTGCCTCTTCATTTTTAACCCCTACCACAACGGGTACACCTTCTTTAATAATACCAGCCTTTTCAAAAGCAACCTTGGCAAACGTATCGCCTAAAAAGGCTGTATGTTCCAATGATATCGTCGTAATAATGGACACAATTGGCGTTATGACATTCGTGGCGTCTAACCGACCGCCAAGTCCTGTTTCAATAAGCGCAAAATCCACTTGTTCTTCAGCAAAATATTGGAACATGATAAGTGTTACGACTTCAAAAAAGCTTGGATAGTCGCCATTGTATTGCGCTTCAATAATTGAAGCAATATTGTTCATATACTGTAAAAATTGCTCATCAGAAATTTGAATACCATTTATCGTCATGCGTTCATTGACGCGTGTTAAATGCGGTGAAGTAAAGGCCCCTACTCGATAGCCTTCATTCTCTAACATTTCCCGCAAAACATTAACCGTGGAACCCTTCCCATTGGAACCTGCTAAATGAATCGTTCGCAATGTATCCTGCGGGTTTCCTAAATGAGCCAATACTTCACGCATCATCACTAATGGCTCACGTTTATGGTCAACCGCCTTTAATGAAAAAATAAAATCTGTACATGCTTTTATCGTTGTAAACAAAAGAAACACTCCCTCTCACTCTAGTATAAAGGGTGCCAGGCACACAAACAATTCAGACACAATTTTAAAAACACACAGAAAATCACTAAAGGAGTGAGCATCTGTGTGTTTTTAACTAGTTTTTTTCAAAAAAACAGCAATTAATGTAATTGATGAACGCCTAATAGCGCACCCATATCATCTAAAATAATTTTTGCATCACTATTTAAAAGTGGCAGTACATCCGAGCGTTGCACTAATTCAAGCGAGTTTTTTAATGTTCTTTTCAACATTGAAATATCAAAATTTGAGCAGTATTCATTGATTTTATTAATAACGAGTAAATCTGTACGCGTCAATGATTTCTTTGCTGCATTTTGTCCGTTGTTATTCGCCAATACATGTTTAATCAGTACGCGTCCACTTTCGTTTAATAGGCGGTAGTACTTCGCTTCAGATAGCTTTAGAAGATTCGCCTCAATCAATCCTCTTGCATTGACAAAATCTAACTCATCACAGGCTTTGTTTACCTTTACAACAATTGTTCCAATATTTCCTGACATATTAAACCTCCGTTATTCTTTTTCACCCTAAAGAAAATGACCATTCTACTAAACATAGAATAGCCATAAAGAAATGAAGTAACATTACATTTAATGGTAACCAGGCGATCGTAGCGAAAAGCATACTGTATCTTTTTACCTTAGACCCTAGGCTTTGCGTCCTAACCTTTCGGATAGTTTGCCTTTATCTATTTTACTAACTATATTGTATAATACTATACAATATTTCCTAACTCAACACATATCTTTCGTTGCATAACGAGAAAAACAGCAGGGGACTATTTCGTCACCTGCTGTTTTTACAACTCACAATGCAATTACATATTTTTTAATTCTTCTAAACGTTTTAATACAACTGCATGTTTATCTTCGTAGTCCGCTAATTTTTCGCGTTCTGCATTTACCAATGCTTCTGGTGCTTTGGATACGAATTTTTCATTAGATAGCTTACCTGTAACAAGTTTTACTTCTTTCGCCCATTTTTCTAATTCTTTTTCTAAACGAGCAATTTCTTCCTCTAGGTTAATTAACCCTACAAGTGGTAAGAATAGCTCCGCACCCGTCACCACGGCTGTCATAGATTGACTTGGCGCCTCTAGGCCTTCACCAATTGTTAACGGCTCAGGATTACAGAATTTTTCTAAATAGCTTTTATTCGCTTCTAGAATAGCAACAGTAGCTGCATCCTTAGCAGAAATGAATAATGGTACTTTTTTGCTCATTGGTGTATTAACTTCCGCACGAATATTACGCACTGAACGTATAATATCCATAAGGAGCTTCATATTGTCTGCTTCTTCAGCAAAGTGAAGATCCGTGCGCACAGTAGGCCATGCTGCCACCGTAATTGACTCACCTTCATGCGGTAAGTGTTGCCAAATTTCTTCTGTAATAAATGGCATAAGCGGATGTAATAGACGCATCGTTTGGTCTAGAACGTAAGCTAAAATCGAGCGAGTCGTTTTCTTAGCAGCTTCGTCTTCTCCATTCAACGGTAATTTCGCCATTTCAATATACCAAGAACAGAAATCATCCCAAATAAAGTTATATAACTCACGGCCAACTTCACCGAATTCATAACGTTCTGCTAATGATGTTACACGTTCAATCGTTTCATTTAAGCGCGTTAAAATCCACTTATCTGCCACTGATTTTTCACCAGTCAAGTCGATTTCATCATACGTCATACCATCCATATTCATTAACGCGAAACGAGAAGCATTCCAAATTTTATTAGCAAAGTTCCAAACAGACTCTACTTTTTCTGTTGTATAACGTAAATCTTGACCTGGAGATGAACCTGTCGCTAAGAAATAACGCAGTGAATCCGCTCCGTATTTTTCAATCACGTCCATAGGGTCTACACCATTGCCAAGTGACTTACTCATCTTACGTCCTTCACCATCACGTACTAGTCCGTGGATTAATACATCTTTGAATGGGCGTTGTCCTGTAAATTCAATACCTTGGAAGATCATACGAGATACCCAGAAGAAAATGATATCGTAACCCGTTACGAGCGTACTTGTTGGATAATAACGTTGATATTCTTCATTTGCCTCATCAGGCCAACCCATTGTAGAAAATGGCCATAGTGCAGATGAGAACCATGTGTCTAATACATCTTCATCCTGTGTCCAATTTTCTGCATCAGCAGGCGCTTCTTTACCTACGTAAATTTCACCTGTTTCATTGTGATACCAGGCAGGAATTTGGTGACCCCACCATAATTGGCGAGAAATACACCAGTCACGGATATTTTCCATCCAACGAGAATACGTGTTTTCAAAACGTGATGGTACGAAATGAACTTTACCTTCCTCGTCTTTTTGCAGTTCTAAAGAGGCATCTGCTAGTGGTTGCATTTTAACGAACCATTGTGCAGAAAGATACGGTTCTACAACTGCACCAGAACGTTCAGAATGTCCTACAGAGTGCATATGCTCTTCAATTTGGATTAAGACACCTGCTTCTTGTAAATCTTTAACGATTTGTTTACGGCATTCAAAACGATCCATACCATTATATTTACCAGCAAGTTCATTCATTGTGCCGTCTTCGTTCATTACTAGAATACGTTCTAAGTTATGACGGTTACCAACTTCAAAGTCGTTCGGGTCATGCGCTGGTGTCATTTTTACTACACCTGTACCGAATTCCATATCCACATAATCATCTGCTACGATAGGAATTTCACGGCCCACGATTGGTAAAATAACCGTTTTACCAATCAAATGTTGGTAGCGCTCATCTTTCGGGTGTACCGCTACGCCAGAGTCACCAAGCATTGTTTCAGGGCGTGTCGTTGCAACTTCCACATAACCTGAACCATCTGCTAATGGGTATTTCATGTGGTAGAATGCACCTTGTACGTCCTGATAGATTACTTCAATATCCGATAAGGCTGTTTTTGCTGCTGGGTCCCAGTTAATAATACGTTCGCCGCGATAAATTAAGCCTTTTTCATATAATTGAACGAATACCGTTTTAACGGCATCTGATAGTCCTTTGTCTAATGTGAAACGCTCGCGAGAGTAATCTAATGCAAGGCCAAGCTTCGCCCATTGCGCGCGAATGTGACCAGCGTACTCTTCTTTCCATTCCCAAGTTTTTTCTAGGAATTTTTCCCGGCCCAAATCATAACGTGTAATATTATCTTCACGTAGTTTTGCTTCTACTTTTGCTTGTGTTGCAATACCTGCATGGTCCATTCCTGGTAACCAAAGGGCATCATACCCTTGCATGCGCTTCATGCGAATTAAAATATCTTGAAGCGTTGTATCCCATGCGTGACCAAGGTGCAATTTACCTGTTACGTTCGGCGGTGGAATAACGATGGAATAAGGTTCTTTTCCGCTTTCAGGTTGTGCTTCGAAAAATTTACCTTGTAACCACCATTCATAGCGACCCGTTTCAATTGACTGCGGATCATATTTTGTCGGCATTGAAATGTTTTCTGTCATATAGACTCCTCCTGTTGTTAAAAGTGTTTGTTATGTTAGCTTAGGCAAACTTTATGACCACTCGCCTTCATATTGCAGTGTATTCACACCCAATAAATCAGTGACTATTGCCTGTGGCTTATTTGCTAATCAAATGCTTCCATCTTTTTAGCAAATAAAAAAACTCCTATCGTCAACAAAAGGACGAAGGAGTTTAAGTTCGCGGTACCACCTTTAATTCCAGCAGCATTAAGTTAAGTACTTACATATCATAAGCTTAAGACAGCTGGCTCTCAATTCGTTAACGGTGTTTAACCGGCTTTAACTACTATTAGTTCACTAAAGCTGCTCGAGGGCTACGTTCAATTAAGTACAAATAGAAACTTTTCAGCTACCGTTTCCTCTCTAAAAATGCACAAATAATTTACTCTTCCCTGTCATAGCATCTATATTCGACTGTCAAAATATTGTACCGCAAATTCATATATTTTATCAAGTAATTTCGTTCATTTCAGCAAGTCTTACAAAGTAAATAGAAAAGGAAGTGATTATTCAAATGCGACGACGTAAGTATAACCCTTGGCTTTTACCACCATGGCTCCGACAATTCCGATTTTATTGTAGAACAATCATTGTACCAATTTGTGGTTTTCAGTTTATACGTGTCATCATCATTCCAACTTCTGGCGACCTTATCATCTTATTGCTTTTACTGCTTCTATGCTATTTACTTTTGAAAGACATCATTTGATACACGAACTTTAAGCGGTGTATAACCTTCTGTTAAGTCCCATATCATTGTTTCTACTTCATTCCAGGAACTGGATTCCCGCACTGCTGTGTGACTTGAAGATTCTCTTAGCACGATTTTTTGCTCGGCTAGTGCTGCCGGCTTAGCTTTAGCAGTCGATTCTACAGATGTCGGTTGCTTTACTTGAACAGTTTGCTCAACAAACGTAGACTCTTCCACTGGAACTACAACAAGCTGTTCTTCTAAAGTGCCGATATTTTCTACTACTGGCACAGCTTCACTAAACGCACTCGTCACAGTCCATTCTAATTGGCACGTTTGATTGGTCAAAGTCGGACGAACATCCTTCACCATTAAATCTTTAATCGCCGCATCTTTTGGTAAATCAACGTTTAGTGGAACTGCATATTCAAAATAACCTGTATCTCCTTGAATATCGAGCGCATCAATATTAATGAAGTCTTCAGCGTCCATAAAAGTTTGCATGTCTTGGAAATCAAAGCGTACATGCGCTGTAATATGATAAATACCGTTTAATCTTAGCGAATCTTCTAATTGCATTGACTGCCATTGTGGTTTTATTTGTACAGCTGCAATTTCTGTAGGGCAACCGTACCCCGGAAAACAAAATGTCTCACGCATCTTCCAAGTTTTCTGTTCGATAATAATCCCTCCCTTTGCATCATATGAATTGCAAAAGGAATGTATGCTAGCCAAAAAGTTTTAACCAAAGAAAAAGTGTTAGATTGACTACCATCAATCTAACACTTTCTTCGTCGTTGAAGCCCGCTACGCAGTTGCTTGCCGAAGGGTTATCAGCGATTCACTGACATTTACCAGCGATTTCTACCAGTTTATCAGCGATTTCGACTGTTTTACCGGCGATTCACCGGCTTTTATCGGCGATTTTCCTAGAACTACAGCTTTGCCACAATTAGCTTCTTAATGTCTGTTAATGCTTAAACCGTCGTTACCATTTTAATTTTATTCGCTACACGATCAGTCAGCATTTGTGTAGCTTTTGGTACGATTGGCTTAAAGATTGGGTTTAGAACCGGTCCAGCTAAGCCCCCTGCCGTAACTTCCAAAAAGCCTGTCATTTTAGTATTGTTTGCATCAATCGTTTCTGCTAGGAAATAACCGTTTCCTGTGAAATTATCTGATAGTCCTTTTAATTCAAAAGTTACTTTTGAAGGTGCTGTCCACTCTAAAATTGTAATGTCAACTTCTACTGTTTTTTTCAGTACACCTACATTGCCTTTAAATGTCCATGTAGAGTGCTTGTCATCTATCATCGTATGCGCGTTGTAACCTGGGACAAGCTTTGCCCATTTTTCCATGTCACTAACGAATTCCCAAACATGTTCAATTGCTACGGGTACTTCAACTGTATGTGTGCCTGTTGCCATTTTAAAACCACTACTTTCTTTTCTGAATAGCTCTATTATAAACTAAAACGCCCACTATTTGGCTATGCTGAAAGTTTTAATTTTGACAAAAAAAAGCCACCCCAAAAGGATGGCGGTAAGTATGTTATTTTGCTAATTGTGCAAACACTTTATGGAAGGCATCAACCGTTTTCGCGATATGCTCCTCTGTATGTGCTGTTGAAATAAACAATCCTTCAAATTGTGAAGGCGGTAAGAAAACACCTTCTTCTGCCATTAAGCGGAAGTATTCAGCAAATAATTGTAAATCAGATGTTTTCGCTGAAGCAAAATCGATGACATCTTCATTTGTAAAGAAGAAGCCAATCATTGAACCAGCACGATTTACAGTATGTGGAATGTTATATTTTGATGCTGCTGCACGGAAACCTGCTTCTAATTGATCTCCTAGCTTTTTGAAATATTCGTAAGAGTTGGCATCAAGGCGAGATAATGTTTCATAACCTGCAGTCATTGCTAATGGATTACCTGATAATGTGCCTGCTTGATAAATCGGGCCAGCTGGCGCTACTTGTTCCATCACTTCTTTTTTACCAGCAAAAGCACCGACAGGAAGCCCACCGCCAATTACTTTTCCAAGCGTCGTCATATCTGGTGTTACGCCAAAGTAACCTTGCGCACAACCATAATCTACACGGAAGCCTGTCATCACTTCATCGAAAATTAACAGTGCACCATGTTTAGTTGTTAACTCACGTAAACCTTCGAGGAATCCTGGTTGCGGTGGTACAACACCCATATTTCCCGCCACCGGCTCGACGATTACTGCCGCAAGCTCGGAACCAAATTTTTCAAATACTTGTTGAGCACCTTGTAAATCATTATACGCTACTGTTAAGGTATTACGAGCGATATCCGCAGGAACACCAGGGCTATCAGGTAAACCTAATGTTGCGACACCTGATCCAGCCTTAATTAGTAATGAATCACCGTGTCCATGATAGGAACCTTCAAATTTTAAAATTTTATCGCGTCCTGTCACACCACGTGCTACGCGTAAAGCAGACATCGTTGCCTCTGTCCCAGATGATACAAAACGAATCATTTCCATACCTGGTAGACGGTCTAATACTAATTTAGCTAAACGGTTTTCTGTATAACTAGGTGCACCGAACGAAGAGCCTTTTGCTGCAGTTTCAGCGATTGCTTTTACAACTTCTGGATGAGAATGCCCTAAAATTAACGGCCCCCATGATAATACATAGTCGATATATTCATTACCATCGATATCTGTAATGATTGCACCTTGACCAGATTCCATAAATATCGGGTCCATATTGACAGATTTAAATGCACGAACAGGACTACTAACCCCACCTGGCATTAAGTGAATTGCTTCTGCATATGCTTGTTTTGATTTTTCGTAAGAACGCGCCATTTATTTCTCCTCCAACCAACGTGCTACATCTTTAGCATGATACGTAATAATTAAATCAGAACCTGCTCGTTTCATACCTAATAATGTTTCCAGCACTACTTTTTTCTCTTCAATCCAGCCATTAATAGCTGCAGCTTTAATCATTGCATATTCGCCTGATACGTTATAGGCAACAACCGGTAATGTATAATTATTTTTCATATCTCGAATGATGTCTAAATAGCTAAGGGCAGGCTTAACGATTAAGAAATCTGCACCTTCTTCAATATCAGATTCAGCTTCACGGAATGCTTCCATACGATTGGCTGGATCCATTTGGTATGATTTACGATCACCAAACTGCGGTGCACCATCAGCTGCATCACGGAAAGGACCATAGTAGCTTGATGCATATTTAACGGCATATGACATAATTGGTACATTTTCAAAGCCAGCTTCGTCAAGACCAGTACGTATAGCAGCAACAAAGCCATCCATCATATTCGATGGCGCAATAATGTCTGCACCTGCTTTTGCTTGCGATACCGCAGTACGCGCTAACACATCAAGAGAAGCGTCATTTAAAATTTGCTCGCCCTCAATTAAGCCACAATGACCGTGGTCTGTAAACTCACAAAGGCAAGTGTCCGCAATCACTAAAAGTTCTGGATGACGTTCTTTAATAAGGCGTGTAGCTTCTTGAACAATTCCATGATCATGGAAGGCTCCTGTACCAACTGCATCTTTTTCAGCCGGTAAACCGAATAAAATAACAGCCGGGATACCTAAAGCAACCACTTCATCAACTTCAGCACCTAGGTTATCTAATGAAAACTGAAAAACACCTGGCATAGAAGCAACTTCATTTTTAATATTTTCGCCTTCAATAACGAAAATCGGATAAATTAAGTCTTCTTTGTGTAAATAAGTTTCTTTTACCATAGATCGAATCGTTGCATTTGCGCGTAAACGACGATGTCTGTGAAATTGTAAATTTGTCATGTTCTTTCCTCTACTTTCGTTAATTCCTCGATGACTGCTTGCATTGTATAAACACTCGGCATAATGTCTACAGTAGCACCGTGGTTTCTAATAGCTGCTTCTGTAATATGACCAATTGCCGCCACACGTACCGCTTCCCAACCAATTACAGATGCAACATCCATGGCATAGACATCGACAGCGGAAGGGCTTGCAAAAATGACTGTGACGTCTGTATGCTGCTGAATGCATTCGATAATTGCTTGTTTTTGATCGTGACGCTCAATCGTTTCATAAACGGTCCACTCATTTAATTTAAAGGGCAAACCTTCCTTTAATGTTTTTTTCGCTTTTTCCCCACGAATAAATAAACATGTTGGATTGCCCTTGGCAACAAGTGGAAACTCTTTAACAAATACATCGGCACTAAATACAGAAGGCATAAAGCTCACTTGAAAGCCTAATGTTTCTAATGCCTCCGTCGTTTTAGTGCCAATCGATGCAATTTTCCCTTGAAAATGACTTGCATGTAATTGACTGCGACTCATTTTCTTTGCAAAAGCATCGACTGCATTTTGACTCGTAAAAATAAGCCAGTTAAATTGACGCGCACATTCTAAATGCACGCCATCATTTCTATCAATAATTTCGCAAGTTTCTATTAATGGGGCAACGACTGCCTGTCCACCTAAAGCGGAAATATCTTCGACAACTGTGGCTGTTTTAGACGTTCCGGTTAAAACGATTGTTTTACCTTGCAAAGGTAAATTATTTTGCATCTTGCTCTGCCTTCACACGTTGAATTAACTCATAGGCACCTTGCTTCGTTAACATCTCAGCAAGTTCAGTTCCGATTGCTTGGGCATCAGTACCCATCACCGTCTCTTTATAAATAACAGATGCATCCGGTGCGGCAACTAAACCTGTCAGTGTAATTTGTTCCCCATTTAACTTGGCATAACCTGCGATAGGTACTTGGCAACCACCATCCATAGCTGCTAAGAAAGCACGTTCTGCATGCGCTTCTTGCCATGTTGCATTGTCCGTTATTTTTGCAAGTTCTGCTAATAGTTCTGTATCGTCTTTACGGCATTCAATCCCTAAAGAGCCTTGCGCAACCGCTGGCAGACAATCTTCAACAGATAAAAATTCTGTTACAACATCATCACTCCAGCCAAGTCGTTTGAGACCTGCTGCGGCTAAAATAATGGCATCGTATTCTTCTGTTTCAAGCTTTGCTAAACGTGTATCTACATTGCCACGAATCCATTTGATTTCAATATCTGGACGCATCGTTAAGAGTTGAGCACTACGTCGAAGAGAACTTGTCCCAACTACCGCTCCTGCAGGAAGATCTGCAAATTTCACATGACCTTTGGAAATAAACGCATCACGCGCATCCTCACGAGGTGGTATGCAACCAATGACTAAACCTTCAGGTAGCACTGCTGGCATATCCTTCATAGAATGAACAGCAAAATCAATTTCTTTATCGAAAAGCGCCTGTTCAATTTCTTTTACAAAAAGCCCTTTACCGCCAACTTTAGAAAGTTGAACGTCTAAAATTTGATCGCCTTTTGTCACGATTTCTTTTACTTCAAATTCAAACGGCGCACCTGCTGCCTTTAGTTCATTGATGAACCAATTTGTTTGCGTTAATGCTAATTTACTTCTCCTAGAACCTACAATAATTTTTCTCAACAGTCTCCAACCTTTCTTCTAATACCATAAATGGAATCGAGATAAGCTACTTCCTAAAAAGAAGTTGACGACAACCAATAAATACGCATAGATATGTACCCACGCATAATTAGTGCCTGTCAGCTTACTTTTACGATTCACATATAAAATACAGCAATATAATACTAAAATGATAAAGGAACCTATTATCTTCGCATCAAAGATCGATAAACTCTCTAATCTTAATAATGCCCATTCAAACCCTAAAATTAAACTTATGAATAACATTGGAATTCCTATAAAAAACGAAACATTCATCCAACTGCTCGTTTGCTGTAATGATGGCAAACGTGTCCATAATTGTGACCACTTTTTCTTTTTTAATAAGCGATATAGAACTAAATATAATATCGCAAAAACAAAAGTTAATGTGAAAGCAGCATACGATAAAATCGCAAATGATATATGAATAAATAGCATTTCCGAAATTAATGTATCTCCTACTGCTCCTGTCGGTCTTTTTGGCATGAATGTAAATATACTAGCAAAAATAAATCCTAGTATATTAATAATAAATACTGGTAAATCGACTCTCGCAATACAGTGGAGAATAATCGATAATGTGACAAGCAACCATGAATAGAAAAGGATTCCCTCGTACAAGGATAAAATCGGGAAACGCTTCGTTTCTATAAAGGTTAATATAATAATGGCACTTTGAATTACCCATACAAATGAAACAAGCCAAAAAGCAATTCGCCTTGCACGTACTTGCTTATAAAAGTAATCAGTGAAATAAAACACTAGACTAATCGCATACAAAACGATCATCACTTCGTAGAGTCTTGTCATTGTCAAATCAGCCAATGGACATCCCTTCTTTATATCAAAAAGTGCTAAAGTTACTATAAACAGTATCCCAGCCTAAAAAAGACGTTTTCGTATCTTTAGTTTACCATACAGATACGAAAACGCCTCATGTAATTTCAAGTTCGCACACGCCAGTAAAAGCACGAATTGGTGGTTTTACCTACATAACTCACTTTGTGAGCCTCAAAAGAATGTGGAGCTCGAATGTCTAGACATCTTAGAAAGAGTACTTTGGTTCAGTAGGTGTTTGCGATGATTGTAAGCGTTCTTTACGCTCAAGCTCTTGCTTGCTCATCATATCCACTTCTACTTCCACAGCATCTTCAATGCCGAAAATTTGTTGGAATAAACGTAACTGTTCATTTGCTTTTGGTGAATTCGCCATTTCTTTAGCTTGTAAAATAGGCTCTTTTAACAATTGATTTATAATCGATTTTGTATGCTTGCTTAAAATCTTACGTTCACGATCCGTTAACTCTGGCATTTTATTTTCAATGCTGATCATTGTTTCTTCTTGGATTTGGCTTGCTTTTTTACGTAATGCCGAGATTACTGGCACGACTCCAAGTGTCGCAAACCAATCTTTAAATTGCACAACTTCCTTATGAATCATTTGCGTAATTTCTGCTGCTGCACGTTCACGCTCTGCTAAGTTAGCTTCGACGATACCTTGTAGATCATCGATATCGTATAAGAAAACATTCGGTAAATCACCAACACGTGGATCAATATCACGTGGTACCGCAATATCTACCATAAATAACGGTTTGCCTTTACGTAAACGTTCAACAAGTTGCATTAATTCATAATCAATAACAAAATCAGTGGCGCCTGTAGACGTAATTAAAATGTCCGCTTCAAGTAGCGAGCATTGTAATTCCCTCATTGATTTCGCTTGGCCATGGAATTTTGCTGCTAAAGTTTCTGCTTTTTCAAACGTACGGTTAATAACGGTTACTTTACCAACACCATTGCCATATAAATTCTCTATAGCTAGTTCACCCATTTTGCCTGCGCCTAAAATAGCGACATGCTTGCGTTGTAAAGATCCGAAAATTTTCTTTGCTAATTCTACTGCTGCATAGGAAACAGAAACTGCATTTTCGCCAATAGCTGTTTCATTATGTGCACGCTTTGCAAATGTCACCGCTTGTTTAAATAACTGATTGTAGACCGTACCTGTCGTCCCAATCTCTTGTCCATTTAAGAAGCTTTTCTTCACTTGTCCTAAAATTTGTGTTTCACCTAGCACCATTGAATCAATTCCAGCAGTGACTTTAAACAAATGTTCTAACGCCTCATCTTCTTCTCGAATTGTTAAATAAGAAGAAAAAGTCTCCACAGGCAGGTTGAACCAATCTGCTAAAAATTGCTTTACATAGTGACGTCCAGTATGCAATTGATCAACGACTGCATATATTTCTGTACGATTACAAGTAGAAACGATTACGTTTTCCAATATACTTTTTTGTTCTTGCAGCGCTTCCATTGCTTGTGGTAGCTCGCTCTCTATGAAAGATAGCTTTTCACGAATTTCAACTGGCGCTGATTTATAATTCAAGCCTACTACGATGGTATGCATGAATAACACCTCACACGTTCTAATTCACAAGTCTCATTATAGCACAGTTCGACAATAGTTCATCTAAAATTTGTGAACATGTCATGAAGAACTATAACTCATTTTTAAATTAGAATTATTATAAACTGAGTTTAACAAATTATACGTTCGGTTTCAAATTTAAAAACTGCACTTAAAGTAAGGCACTTTCCGCTTATTAAAAATAGAGAACAATGGCACCATCAAATAGTGTAAAAAAGACTGTAGCCCGACTCACCTATATGAGTGAGTGCGTCTACAGTCTAGATAGCACTTATCTTAGTGCTTGTAATTAATTCGTAATGGTCACAGTTTGTTGCGAAATAATATTGCCATCTTTATCATAAGCAAGGTACTCGATGTCACTATTCACTTTAAAGTCACTCATAGTTTGGACATTTTTCGTCAACATAAACACACTATCACTGCGTTTTTTCAGTTCGAATTGCACATCGCCACTTACAGATGAATAACGCGCAACGACTTTTGCAACATTTGAACAATTACTATCAATTCTTGCATTCATCGTAATATAGCCTTTTCTTAATGTAACGGTTGCTTCTTCAAATAGATCATCGGGATTGATACAACTTGAAGGTGACGTTTTACATAAAATAGAATCAATGATTTTTTGAGCGACCTGATGGAATTGGTAATTATCAATGGCATGATAGTATATGCCACCAGTTTCCGTAGCAATTTGTGTTAGCGTCGCCTCATTAATTTGATTTTTCTTACCCATACTTACTGTATAAATTTTAATGCCTTTCTTTTTCGCATCATTGATGACTTTAGTCATTTTGGATTTGCTTGTTTTTCCATCAGACACGACAATAATGGATTTTGCAGTTTTTGTATCATTCGAAAATTTTGTAAGAGCCAATTCTATACCTGTAAAAATATCTGTAGCGCCCTTATCTTTCGATGTACGATATAAATCTTTCTTTAAGACATTTTCTGCACTGCCTTCTCCCAATACAGTCGCACTTGTATTCGTTTCAATCACAATATTATTTTTAGCTTGTATTTGGTTGATTAATTCCACCATTTTTTTACCGCGATAATTTGTTTGGTCAATTCGTTTCATAGATGATGAATAATCGACTACATATGCGACTTCAGTTGCTAACGTACAAGCATTTTTACTAAAGTAAGGATTTGTAAAAATATCCTTCGTTATTGTTTTATCTGTAATATCTTTTAACATCGTTGCATAGCGTGGATCAACTTTATTGACAAGCGTAGCTTCTATTTTAGACTTGCCATAAATAATGGAGTCAAAATAAGCTACTGCAGTTCCAGGACCACCTGTATTGTTCAAATAATCCGAAGTATTTGTAACAAAGGACGCCGTTTTCTCAACACCGTCAAATTTAATTTTAACTGTTCCTTGATAGTCCGTAATAATTTCTCCACCCGGACGTACTAACGTTACCATGACTTGTGTATATCGATCTTTCCCATTAGGTCTGGCAGCTGCATCAGCACTTTCCTTCAACGCCTCAACACGCTTTTTATAGGCTTCTACTTGTCCTAATAATTTACCGCCTTGGTATTTTAATAATACCGTGCGTTCATAATTACTTAAGCTCATTAAAATCGCATAAATTTTCATGACACTATCATAATGCTCTAATGTTAAATTCTTTTCTTCCGGCATATATTTCGGGCTCATTAATTGAATAATTGCACCAACCGGATTGATGTTTTCAACTTGTGACGCAATATTATCATCGATTCCTTGAATGCGATAAATCGGACGACCATCTTCTGAAATCATGTACATAATTTCCGTTTTAGCTGGTGTCGTCACAGAATCTTTTAAACGGTCATTCAGTATTTTTTCAAATAAATACACAGAGATATTGTAGTTTTCAAATTGCAAAATGGCATTCTCATAGCCGACCGCTGGATACTTCGGATCGGAACCACCATACTGTAAATAAATATTTTCTACGACACCTAAAGCATTTGTAACATTTGTTTGTTGGCCAATGCTAAACTTTTTGTCATCAGCATCCGGATCTAATGGTACTGGACCATAAACATCAATTAGATTTTCTGTGAAAAACTCAGGTGGCTTTTCGTACTGTACATAAGGTGGTGTTACACTGCCATTATCGTCAGTATTCGTTGGGTCGTACACTTTAAAATCAATGCGCAATTCTGGCTGTGGTAAATAACGAACATGTGCATTTAATTTTTCCCCAACAAGGCATTTCATGCTAGGATCTGTGTTATTAATTAGTTCAAATGTGATCGTATCACGTACAGATTTTGTTAGCTTTTTCGCTTTTACAAAGGCTGTTACAGTTGAACCATCCGATTGAACATTACGCACCGACTCCCCAGCTGCATTGACAATATCCGCTCCGTTTGCCGACGTTACACGGAATGTATAAGACTTATCATCAGCAATTGGATCACCATTACAAGCCTTTAAAGATACTGTAATCGGCGTCATATCTTCCCCATTTGCAATTAAATCTGGCTTTTCAACTTCAATGCTCTGTAGTGCATTATTAACATTGCCAGGACCTGTAAAGTCACCTTCGTTATCTGATGGCACTTCATAGTCGCCGCTATTAGAACCCATAAAGCCTGCTGGTAATGTGATTTTATCATTATCACGACCTGCAGCAGAGCGTTTCAATCCTTCTACAGCAAAGGTATCATTTTGTACAATACGATATAAAAACACTGCTGCATCTGCGCGTGATAGTTTCGTAGATGGGTTAAAATCAGCAAATGTTTTTTTACCTGTATTGCCAGTTGAAATATCTTTTGTATATAAATATTGGACTGCTTGTGGTTCATCTAAGTCTAAACCTTTGAAAGCAGCGTAGATACGCGCAAAATGACCGCGCGTAATTGATTTTGAACGATTTGCCATTACATGTGTTCCGTCAAAGGGCAAATAAAAATCACTATAAAAATTATAAGCAACGCTTTCGTTATATGATAACGCATAGTTTTTATCTAGTTTCGCAAACATTGTCACAAGTTCTCGTTCGGTAACTTGTTCATTTGGTAAAAAGTTATTCGCACTGTTTAATGATAGTAAATCATTATCGACTGCCCATGAAATGGCTTTGTACTTACTATTGGATGTTGGTACATCTTGAATCGTTGTAGCAGCAAGCGTGACCGTAGGTGTTACAGTCATCAAGGCTAGTACGAAACTAGCCAATACTAGCAATGCCTTTTGCGCAAATTTCATTCATTTCAGTCCTTTCATTAGTTAAAGAATAAAATATCATCGCGATAGTTTTGTTTTAAATCATTCTCTAAATAGTTTAAGAATCGCTCTAGTACAACGGATGCTTGCGCACGCGTTAACGGTTGATTTGGATTGAATCGACCAGTTACAGGGTCCCCTGTCATGAGACCAAGCTCATTAACAATATAGATACCGTCTCTTGAGTAATCCGGAATTTGGGCATCATCTGTAAACTTCGTAACATAACCAGGTTCTGGCGCTTTGTTTTCAAGTCCTAGTGCTCGCACAAAAATGGCTGCAGCCTGCGCACGAGTAATCGCATTATCCGGTTTGAAATAATCAGGTGTTACGCCTTTAATAATGCCCTTGTTAACAGCCGATTCAATATAGCCATAATCCTTAATTGTGCGTTTCACGTCTTTAAAAACACTTGTCGTCGGTTTTTTCGAAGCCTTTTCTTCCATAACACGAAGGTCGACTGCTTTACCAATTGCAATCGTAAAGTCAAGTCGTTTCATTGGTGTATTTGGTGAAAAGAAATTACTTGTATCTGAATAGATTCCTAAAGAATATAGCTTTTCAATTGCACCTTTTGCATAATGATTCGATAAATCACGGAATTTCGGAATAATGAGACGTTCAATCGTTGGCGTATATTCTGAATTCAAATCAACTTTGCCTTTTTGACCAGAAGCTAAGTCATACGTATATTCTGAAATGCTGTCCTTTTCACTAACGACCGCATAGCCCCCATCAAAGCTACCTAGACTACCTGGATTTTCCTCATAGTGGAGGACACGCGATTTACTCGTTGATAGACGATTTTTCACGTGACTTGTTGTCCCATCGCTATACGTATAAACAGATTCTGTAATTTGCGTTTCAGTTGCACCCCAGAAATTTTCATAGCCTGCATGACGGCTATCTGTATCTATTGTTACGGTATTCGTTTTGGCATTTTTCCCTGAGCCAGTCTGATAAGTAAACGTCTTTCTGGAAATTACATTACCGGAAAAATAATCAGAGGCTGCACGGTTATCTGTAACCGTTCCTTGTGAAAATTGATAATCCGCTAATGTATAAGTTATTTTGCCGACAACCATTTTTTCAGAATATTTTTTTACAACCCCATTGGATGTTTTTTGTCCAATCGTCGCATAATTGACAACATCTGATTCATAAGAAATATTTCTCGTTAATGTCGATCCGTCACTTGCTGTTAGTTTTAAATTGTACGTTTCTGTTAACTTCCCTTTTGTTTCTTTTTGGGTAATTTTAATATCTTTACTCGTACCTTTAAAAATGATAGGCGTCCCAGTAATAAATACTGCTTCCTCATATGTATATTCATTTTTTACAGCACCCGTTGTTTCCACCGATGCGGCAGAAGCATCTGCAAGCAAACTTGTCCCCATAGCGAACACCATGACAATGGCAAACAGTACTTTCAATAAATGTTTTCGCATCTGTTCTTTTTCCCTCTCTTTCTTCCCGTGCATATGCACAGATGAAGCTATCTCATAATTTAGAGATAGCTTCTATCTAATTAATCAACTAAAATGAAATGTGCTTTTACAAAACGGTCAGATAATACAACTAGACGATCAGAAGGTTCCAAATCAGATGGTTGAATCACTTTCCCTGCTTTAATGAGCGTTGCCTGATCGATATTCATATCAACCATTTGGCCCGCTTCATACCAACGACCATTTTGCCATTGACTCACACTTTTCACATTAATAGTAGCTGGATATGTTGATTTAACTGACTGAAGTTTACCTACTAACATTAGTGGGGCAACCGGTTTTGCATTATCTAATATGTGCAGAGCTTGTACATGCCCATTGTTCACATAGAAGTAGCCATAATCACCTTCAGATAAATACAGTTCAATATCTGGCATCACGCTATATGTTTTATTACCATCATCAACCATTGCCTTTGTTGAATTACTAACAGATAATACGGTACTTGCTGTTTTTTTGAAAACATTTGATTCAATTTTCATTGCATCATCGATTTTAATTAAATAGCCATCCGCTTGTGCTAAACGCCCATAATATAATTCATGAGATGCTAAGTTTGGTGACATAAAGCTATCACTTGTTACATCGACAACTTGTGCATAATGATCGCGAGCAGCACCATCCGTAATGACAAACGCTGTACCATATGCCAATAATCCTGTTGGTTGAATCAATCGACCATTACGAATTAAGATGGATCCATCATGGAAATATAGAGTACCAGCAGATTTAAGTTTTAATAATTGGTAATCTGTATCGACTGAAATCATTGGCTCATAGTACGTACGTTCATTATTTTTCAAGACGACAATCTTTTCAATAACCTCTTTGCCAAATTGTTTAACTGTTGCGTAATAGGCTCCACTGCCAACGTAATTTTTCAATTGGCTTTTTTCAATTTTTGTATTTCCAACGTAAATTGGTACCTTGCTAGAAAAATTCATTGTTGAAAGAGCTGTAGTTGTCGTAGAACCAAATTGCCAGTTTACAAAGGCGTTTTGGTTTTTTACTGTTAATTTGTTCGTATTGATATTAACCGCTTGGATTTCACCTTTATAAAGATTTTCAACTAGGTTTCCAGTTTCACTAATATCTACTTTTGTAACAATCGAAGTGCTTGTATTTTTCAGATGAAGCTTTACACGATCACCTACATACATCCCACTAATATCGACCGATGAGGAACCCTTTTGGAAAGCAGTGTCCTTATTCAAATAATATGTAGTTTCTTTTCCGATATCCGGTTTCACCATAATGAATAAGCCTTTTGGGTCAATGCTTGTAATGACGCCCGCTATAGTTTTTGGATTTTGTGCCACGATCGTCGATTCCTCCGACGTATTGGACGTACCACGAAGCTCAATTACACTGCGAAGCGAAATTTGAGCTTCTACTTTCATGCCCAATTTAAAGCCGTCAATCGTTGTTTCTGTGTTATTAATGTACAGGCGGGCATTATTATTAATATTGTAAGTCACTTGACGACCGCTAGCATTTTCTAATGTAATTTTACTAAGTTGTCTTTCTACTTGTCCGTTTGCATTCGTAAATTCTGAATAGGTTACATCTACGAAGGTTCCTGTTACTAACTGTGCGGCCTGAACAGTTGGTAATGATGGCAAACTAAGCGCCATTAAAAATAGAACAATCAATATGTATGGAATCTTCTTCAACAATTCCCGCCTCCTTAAAAAATTGTTATTTATAAATAGTATATCGTATTATTGGTAGTTTTTCTTATTCAAAAAGTTACATTTTAACGTGCTTTTCTATTATTTTGAATCTACCATTAGACATAAAGGTAGAGGTAGCTTCCAACTTCAAGCTACCTTGCCATCATCATACTTGGATGTCAATTGTATGTCCGGCTGTTGGATGTGGAGCATCTAACATTTCAACTAACTGTTCAGTATTTTGCTGTTGCATCTCCATCGCTTGTTTTGTCACAGCTAAAGAGACATTTTGCATAAGATTTGATTGATTCATTGCGATTGATAAAGCTGCAATATCCATTTAGTCCACCTCCTATATCATTTATCGGCTCGATTTAGCATTCATCAAGTCATTTCCTTATATTTGTCCACAACTTTTGAGCTAGTAGCCGCTCTGCTTCTGTAAATAATCCGCTAGGTGCAATAATCCATATATGCTCGTTTTAACGCAATAAAAAAAACATCTACTGTGCTACATAAGACGCAATAGATGTTTTTTGATTACATTTTATTTTCAATCGTACGCCAAGCTTCTTCAAAACCGATACCTTTTTCAGAAGAGAACACGATAAGCGGATCATTTTTATCCATATCGAGTGTTTCCTTGACAACTTTTTTATGCTTATCCCATTTACCTTTTGGAATTTTATCTGCCTTCGTTGCAATAACAATACAAGGGATACTGTAATGTTTTAAAAAATCGTACATCATACGGTCATCAGCAGTTGGAGGATGACGTAAATCAACAATTTGAACGACCGCTTTTAATTCTTCACGGCCAGTAATATAACGTTCAATCATTTTCCCCCATGCTTCACGCTCCGTTTTAGAGACTTTGGCATAACCGTATCCCGGAACATCGACGAAAAACAGTTGTTCTTCTATTTTGTAAAAATTTAGCGTTTGAGTCTTCCCAGGTTTAGAAGAAATACGCGCTAACGCTTTACGCCCAATCATACGGTTAATGAATGATGATTTCCCAACATTTGAGCGACCTGCTAGTGCAAATTCTGGCAGTCCATCTTCTGGGTATTGGTCCGGTCTTACTGCACTTATGACCATTTCGACATTATGGACTTTCATTTCCTTAAAAACCTCCGTCTAGTGCATATGCTAATACTTCATCAGCAGATGACACCAGTTTAAATGTTAGTTGTTCGCGTACACTTTCAGGAATATCTTCAATATCACGTTCATTGTCTTTTGGACAAATAATCGTCGTTAATCCTGCTCTGTGTGCGCTTAATGTTTTTTCTTTTAATCCACCGATTGGTAATACACGACCACGCAATGTAATTTCACCTGTCATGCCTACTTCACGACGAATTGGACGATGTAAAATAGCCGAAACAATGGCTGTTGCCATCGTAATACCTGCTGACGGCCCATCTTTTGGTACTGCTCCTTCAGGTACATGAATATGGATATCATGTGTGTCAAAATATTCCGAGTCAACATTGAGCTCTTCTATTTTTGTTCGTACATATGATAACGCTGTTTGCGCAGATTCCTTCATGACATCTCCGAGTTTCCCTGTTAACTGTATTTTTCCTTTACCAGGCGTTAAAGAAACCTCAATTTGTAATGTGTCGCCACCAACCGTCGTATAGGCTAGCCCTGTTGCTACACCCACTTGATTTTCTTCTTCCGCTTGTCCATAGCGGAAACGATGCTTACCAAGATATTCGACTAATGATTTTGAGCTTACAGTCACACGTTTCTTTTCTCCAGAAACAATAACTTTAGCTATTTTACGACAAAGTGTGGCGATTTGACGCTCTAGGCCACGGACACCTGCTTCACGTGTATAGTAGCGTATAATGTCCAACACCGCTTCATCTTTAATAACAACTTGTGTTTTCTTTAAGCCATGCTCTTTTAATTGCTTTGGAATTAAATGATTTTTTGTAATTTGCGCCTTTTCAATTTCCGTATAACCAGCAATCGAAATGACTTCCATTCGGTCTAATAAAGGGCCCGGAATGGTACTTAAATCATTTGCTGTGGCAATAAATAATACGTTCGATAAGTCATACGGTTCTTCAATGTAATGATCGCTAAACGTATTGTTTTGAGCTGGATCCAGCACTTCCAGCATGGCAGCTGCAGGATCTCCTCTAAAATCATTCGACATTTTATCAATTTCGTCCAGTAAAAATACCGGATTAATTGTACCCGCCTTTTTCATCCCTTGAATAATACGACCTGGCATCGCTCCGACATACGTACGACGATGTCCTCGAATTTCAGATTCATCGCGCACACCACCTAAAGATATACGAATAAATTTGCGATCTAAACTTTCCGCGATTGAGCGTGCTAATGAAGTTTTACCAACGCCTGGAGGGCCCGCTAAACAAAGAATCGGTCCACGTAATGAATTTTTCAACTGACGCACAGCTAAATATTCAAGTACGCGCTCCTTTACTTTTTCTAAACCATCATGATCTCGATTTAAAATTTCCTCTGCATGTGCAATATTCATTCGATCTTCAGTCGCCTTCGTCCAAGGTAAGGCCACTAACCAGTCAATATAGTTTCGAATGACGCCACTTTCCGCACTTGCGCTCGGTAACTTTTCGTAACGATCAAGCTCCTTTAACGCAGCTTCTTTTGTCGATTCAGGCATACCTACTTCATCAATTTGCTTCCGCAATTCAGCGACTTCACCAGTTTTCCCTTCACGATCTCCAAGCTCTGTTTGGATAGCTTTCATTTGTTCGCGTAAATAATATTCCTTTTGCGTACGCTCCATCGATTGCTTAACTTTGGAATTAATTTTCTTTTCAAGATCCAATACCTCTTGCTCATCATGCAGGCGAATAATTAAATGATCTAAACGTTTCTTAACATTGAGCATTTCTAAAACTTCTTGTTTATCCGCAATTTTGATTGGTAAATGCGAGGCGATAATATCAGCAAGACGACTTGGTTCTTCAATATCAGCCACCGTATTGATTGTTTCTGTCGTTATTTTGTTGGAGGATTTAGCGTAGCGTTCAAAATATGTTAACAATGTACGCATTAACGCCTGCGTTTCCACATCTTTTTCAACTTTTTCCTCTTTCACATCAATATCAACAACTGTATATTTATCGAATGCTTGATAGTTGGACCATGTTGCACGTGCTACACCTTCCACTAAAATACGTAGCGTGCCATTTGGCAATTTTAGCATTTGCTTTACATAAGCCATTGTACCAACTTGATATAAATCCTGCTCTTCCGGCTGTTCATCGTGCATTTCTTTTTGTGTTACCAATAAAATCAATTGGTCCTCTAGCATTGCATGTTCTAGCGCCGCTACAGAACGATTTCTACCCACATCAATATGTAACACCATCGACGGGTATACTAAAAGTCCACGTAAAGGCAATAATGGTACATTTGTTGTTTTTTGAATTGTTACCATGCGGGTATTCACCTCCGTCAAAATTTTCTTGTTCACAATCCCGCGCTTCTAGTATGTGTTTAAAAAACCGATTCACACTATCTATTCAAACGAGCCAAAAATTTCATCTATTTACAGTCGTCGGCTTTATGTATGAATAAAAAGCTGACTCTCGATATGTGCGAACATTGCACAATCGAAGTCAGCTAAGTTACTCTTTTTTTCATAACAATAGACAGCTACGTCTGTTTATTATGCCGAAGTTTTTGTGTCGCTACCTTCATCGAGTTCAGTGCCATCTTCAAGAAGCAATTTCGGTTTCTCTTTATCCGTAATTGTTTTTGCCGTAATGATACATTTTTTCACGTCATCACGTGATGGTAGTTCGTACATTACTTCAAGCATAGTTGACTCAATAATTGAACGAAGACCACGTGCACCTGTTTTACGCTCAATTGCTTCCTTGGCAATTTCAGAAAGGGCACCTTCATCAAACTCAAGCTCAACACCATCTAGTTCAAGCATTTTTTGATATTGCTTCGCTAGTGCATTTTTTGGTTCCGTCAAAATTTGTACAAGTGCAGCCTCATCTAATTGTTCTAGGCTGGCAAGTACTGGTAAACGACCGATGAATTCTGGAATAAGACCAAACTTCAACAAATCTTCTGGAATTAATTTCGACATTAATGAACCTTCGTCCATTTCTACCTTATTAGGATCTGAGCCGAAACCAATTACTTTTTCACCTTGACGACGTTTAATAATGGATTCAATACCATCAAATGCTCCGCCTACGATAAATAAAATATTTGTCGTATCAATTTGTAAAAACTCTTGGTGTGGATGCTTACGTCCGCCTTGTGGAGGTACACTTGCAACAGTGCCTTCTAAAATTTTAAGCAATGCCTGCTGAACACCTTCACCAGAAACATCGCGCGTAATCGATGGATTTTCTGATTTACGTGCAACTTTATCGATTTCATCAATATAGATAATCCCTTTTTCTGCACGCTCGATATCGTAATCTGCTGATTGAATTAATTTTAATAAAATATTTTCAACGTCTTCACCCACATAGCCAGCTTCTGTTAAAGAAGTAGCATCTGCAATTGCGAAAGGTACGTTTAGTATACGTGCTAAAGTTTGAGCTAATAATGTTTTACCGCTACCAGTTGGGCCGATTAACACAATGTTCGATTTTGCTAATTCCACATCATCGATTTTACTATTTGTATTGATGCGTTTGTAGTGATTGTAAACCGCAACCGCTAAGGCTTTTTTAGCACGCTCTTGTCCAATTACATAATCATTTAAAATCGATAAGATTTCTTTCGGTTTTGGGATATCTTGGAAATCAATTTCTTCCTCAACACCTAGTTCTTCTACAACGATTTCTGAACAAAGTTCGATACATTCATCACAAATATAAACACCGGGACCTGCAACTAGTTTACGTACTTGTTCTTGTGGCTTTCCACAGAATGAGCATTTTAAATTGCCTTTTTCATCATTAAATTTGAACAATATGTTTCACCCCTATTCAAGCTACAATCTTACAAGATTATTGAACCATTATCAAATAAATTGATTGTAACATTTACGTCATGGCGCAAATGCCTCTAGATTTTGAATTATTTTCAAGTTTTCAACCAGCTGGCAGTTAGCTAAGTAATGGTAGCATTTGCGCATAAACCATTAACCGCTGTCTGCTCGTTTTCATGCAGATAATTCGAGTTGATGCGACCATTCAGACTAACCAATGACTACTGCCTGATATTTAGCTTCATTGCTTGGAAATTTAAGGTCCCTCAATCGTAAAACCTAAGTGCGTTCTTTCTCCATTTAAAGAAGGCGATAGTACTACTGCTACTTTTCGGCTTTACTACAATGAAGTTAAAATTTAGCATCGTGTAATAAGTATAACAACAATACTATGTATAAGAAATTAACTAAAGTTGCCTCCAAAAGTATAACAGTTAGTAAAAATCAGACTAACTTTTTGTCTCCTCGACTGTGAGAGGTTGGGGCCCCTTTAGCCTAAACTAAAAAGCTATGTGTGATAAAACAAGGCACGGTTTTACGCCGTACCTTGTCTTGTTATTTTTTCTATCTAGTTACGTAAAAAATCTTATTCAGTAATTTTAGCGTTTTCTACTAAAAATTCAACTGTTTTTTGGATTTTAATGTCGTTTTCAAGAACAGCAGTACCGCCAAGAGCGCCAGTAATTTGTTCTTTAGTCATGTTGAATTGAGCAGTCATTTTTTCTAATTCAGCTTCGATATCAGCTTCAGTAGCTTCAATTTTTTCTGCTTCAGCAATCGCTTCAAGTGTTAAAGAAACACGTACGCGGTTTTCTGCTTCTTCTTTCATTTGACCACGTAAATCTTCTTCTGATTGACCAGAGAATTGGTAGTATAAATCTAAGTTCATACCTTGCATTTGTAAACGTTGGCCAAACTCTTGTAGCATGCGATCTGTTTCTGAGTTAATCATACCAGCTGGTACTTCAAACTCTGCATTGTCAGCAGCTTTTTCTACTAATTCATCACGAAGTGTAGCATCTGATTCTGCTTGTTTTTGAGAAGCTGTTTGTTCTTTAATTTTTGCACGTAATGCTTCTACGCCTTCAACTTCTGGATCTAATTCTTTTGCAAACTCATCGTTTAGCTCAGGAAGAACTTTTGTTTTAACTTCTTTCACAGTTACTTTGAAAGTAGCTTCTTTACCAGCTAATTCAGCAGCGTGGTATTCTTCTGGGAAAGTAACAGCAACATCTTTTTCTTCGCCAGCTTTAACGCCTACTAATTGCTCTTCAAATCCAGGAATGAATGAACCTGAACCGATTTCTAATGGGTAATCTTCACCTTTACCGCCTTCGAATGCTTCTTCGCCTACGAAACCTTCAAAGTCAATTACAGCTGTATCGCCTTCTACGATTGCTTCATCTTCTTTAATTTCAAGTTCAGCTTTACGTGCTAATTGTTCTTGGATTTGCGCTTCAACTTCTTCGTCTGTTACTTCAACTGGAAGTTTCGTAACTTCTAAGCCTTTGTATTCGCCAAGTTTTGGTTCTGGTTTCACTGTTACTTGAGCAGTGAATGAGAAATCTTGACCATGTACGAAGTTTTCTGTACCAGAAATTTCTGGGTAATCAACTGGCATAATACCAGCTTCGTCGATTGCTTTTGAATAAGAATCTGGCACGATGATTTCTAAAGCATCTTGGTATAAAGATTCAATTCCAAAACGTTGTTCAAACATTTTACGAGGCATTTTACCTTTACGGAAACCTGGAACGTTAATTTGTTTTACAACTTTATTGAATGCTTGGTCCATTGCTGCGTCTACTTCTGCAGCTGGTACTTCGATTGTTAGAGTACCGATATTTCCTTCTTGTTTTTCCCATTTTGCTGACATGTATAAATACCTCCAAAATAATCTAGTTTCAATTACCATAACGTAATTGCGTCCGGATTTCGATTTCTCGATAATTTTTTGTAAAAAATCCGCAACATGCGTCAAAGACTTCGTGAAAAGTAATAGTTTTTAATACCTTACTCACCACTAAAAAACTTTGACATGGATCCACCTACTTTGTAAAGAAGGGGACATTGGTTGAATCAAGTTTAAATGTTAGACAATTTATTCGTAACTACGATTTTGACAACCATTTTAGTATATCATAGATGCGCATAGTTTCAACTTATTTCATACTTCATGGAGTTCTGTTAGTTTTTCTAACATTTGTAAAAAGCCGATAATTTCATCGTCCATTTCCTGAACATTGCCAAGCATTGCTTGTACAAAATCGATGTAACTATTAGCAATAGCATCGGCTTCAAATGGATGCCATTCAAACGGATACGTCACAATGGCATGCTTAGCCATTAAATATTGTACCATTTCTAACGTTGATGGGTCTTGCTCTAGCTTAGATTCTATTATCTTTTTTATTTCACTATATTGCTGTAATTGATTAGGCAATGCAAGTTCGGTTGGATTAATTATTTTTGTTTGTTCAAATTTAGTAACGGCCACTTCAATGGATACTTCTTGTTCAACAAGCAAGATAAGCGCTAGACTTCGCACAAATGGATGAATATCAGAACACTCAATAATGGCCTTTAACGCCTTTTTTAACTGTCTTACATTCGTATCCATCAACCTGTGTAGTCGCAGCGATTGTTCATTTGGTGTGAGCGCCCTGAATTTTGCTAATTCATACTCTTGCTCTTCTATCAGCTCTTGTACATCTTCTCTTTGTTGAAGGTTTTTAGCCACTTCACTATTGATATGTTTTAAGCGCTCAAACTTTTCTAATTGCGCTTCTGGAAGTACATTTTCTTCGATTAAGGTCGTTATAATCGCTTCTACTTGATGATATTCCTTCAACTGCATACAGATGGTAATGTATAGCTCCATCACTTCCACATACATAGAGGTGCCCATGGCTAATAACTGCTCACATACTTCTTTTGCTTTTACATAATGCTTCAGTTCATATAAAGCATATGCGTAGACACTTAAGGCTTTTTCATCGCCATTTTCATATAAAAACGCCTTTTCAAAGCATGCGATAGCATCTTCATATTGATTTTTTTCCGCGTACATATGCCCCTCACGAATTAACATGTCAGTTGCACCAGGAAAAACAACAATATTGTCATGTTTAATAACATGACGCTTTTGCTTTGCCATTTCTCTCACCTCTTTAGCTCTACTTTTTTAAAATTGTTTATTTTTTACAAAAATAATTGAATTTCTATTCATATTTTTCAATAAATTGAATTATAATTAATAATACCCATCATTATGAAGCTTAATAACAAATAGCGCTTCAATCTACATAGTCATAGTCACCTAGATGAAAACAAGTTGTTCACAAGGAGTGTAAGACATGCCATTAATGGATACAATCACTGAATTTGATAATCGTATCTCGCCAGCGTTTGAAGCACTATCAATTAAAGTTATTTCAATTACAACAGCACACGGCCCTCAACAAGATTATTCAATTGACTTTGAATTTTTTACGCACACAAAAATTAATCCATTTACACAAGAAGCAACGACACATATTTCGAGTATTCAAGGGAATATCCCGGGTTCCATCTCAATCGGTCATCATCAGGAGTCACTTTTTATTATTCCCCAAAGTGTTCATATTGAATGCAATTATAAACTTCTGCATATTGATACAAAAGATATGGAACGAATTTTGCAGCACCCTCATCCTACTTTCCATTATAGTGAGTGGATTTTAGATGCCATCAAAAACGCAAGTATTTTAGTAGAATTAAAAACAAATCAAAATTCATTTATTGAATGGCCACTTGGCATAAAATCTGCTGTTATATTATAGGAAGCTAAACCAAATCCGTGTATGTACATCTTGCTTTCAAAACCGGCTAGCCCATAAACAATTTTATTGTCTAAGGCATACTTCAAGTATGTCTTTTTGTCGTCCTTCTACAACAATCCCTTATTCGTTGCGCTATAATCATATCAGCTTTCGATTGATTCCGGTATTCCTATTGTGAAAGTAACCATTAAAAAATGCACATCTGACAATTTTCTATCGTAAAGAATGTATAATAACAATTAGATTTACTATTGGAGGCATTTTTCATGGATATAAAAGAAGCATTACAATCATTTTCTTCTATGACACTTTCAGCTCGCCAAGCATTTTTTGAAACAGAGGGCGACTGGCTGCTACAGAACATGTTAGAACACATCGGTTCTACAGATGAAAAACTACGCGATCATCTTATATACAGAACATTTGTCGACTTGCTTAGTGACAATTTACTGAGCGCACAACAACTACAATATTTGTTTGATACGGCAACAGGAGACGATTTCTTATATGCTGATATCGGCGAACAACTGACAGACAGCGTATTTACACGCTCTTTTTCCGCTTTACTTGTCGCTGGCATTCTAGCTAAGGATAGTGAGCTTCTTCTTTTGGATGATCATCACTTACAACTGTTCTTTAAAAAAATTGGCCGTTATTTGTTACTTGAAAAAGATACAAGAGGCTACGTGCAAGGAAATGGATGGGCGCATAGCCTTGCACATGGTGCCGATTTAGCTACCATGACAATCAAGCATCCTAAGTTTGATTTGCAATATGCACCAGCCATTTTACATGCATTAAAACTGGTAACTTGGAAAGATGTTGTCTATGTCAACGACGAGGAAGAACGCTTTGTCAATATTATCGAGGCATTATTAGAGCGCAACTATTCTGAAGAGGCGTTAACAGAATGGGTGGAGCAAGCTTTTGATAAGTTTGAAATGCATTTAGTAACGCAAGGCTATAATGAAAGCTTTTTCAGCGGCCGCACTTGCACATTAAATACAATGAAAACATTGTATTTCGCTTTAAAAATGAAAAATTTAGCCCCGAAACTTCAAAACACTCTCTATATACACGTAGCAAAGTGGCTTAAGCTCGGTTCATAAATAATTCTAATCGTCAGGACAAAATAGAAAAAGTGTTAGATTGATCGCAATCAATCTAACACTTTTTGCATTGCTGTTAATGTTCGCAACGGCGAATACTTCTATTCGAACCCCAATGCTCGCCTCTTACATTGAGTACAGTTCCCGCAGGCATCACCGCTACGCTGCCAGCAACTCTTGTTTGCTACTATTTATTATTTACTACAAAGGAAGTTGCTTCGCTAACGGTTATTGACGCTTTATGTGCTGCTAACAGCTAACTCGCTCGGTTAGCTGCCCTTCATAACACTCTAGCAACTTATGTTTCTTTATCCAACCAGACGTCATTACCTTTGCTAGCACTAACAAGTAATCTATTTTGTAAATTTAGCAATGACCTTGTCATTACTTTTAAACTATTTCAATTTGTGTACTTAGCTTTTTGATGCAGACCAATATTAATATACTAATATTTGTAATTTATAGAAATCATTCAATTATTTTAACATAATTTTAATACCATTCCAAAATACCCCTTAATAATGATTCCTTTCATAGAAAATTTATCCTTTACCGCATATAAAACCGTCTTTTTATATACTCCTTTTTTAATTAAAATGCAACTAAAAACAATCAAAAACATTGTCGCGCCACGGATTTTATTACAAATCATCGTCTAAAATGTGAAATGATAAATTTCACAAAAAAAATATTTACTTAGTTAAATATGATAAACGCAGTATTTTCAACGTTTATACAGTGCTAAATTATTATAACCTGAAAATACCAATAGCAAAATAGCTTTTTTTGTTCAAAAAATGTTCATATTCAACCCCTATTCGTTATCAAATTTATAATTAAATATTTTTTTTTCTAGTGAAGCGGGCGTATAATCCTATATGCAAACACAGACATGATGTGACCATCGACATTGAATTATTATCTAATTCATGGTGCATTCATCATCGTGTTAAAGAACGCTTGCAACAGACCAATCAATTACTAGACTTTCCGTTTCATATTGAAACTTGCCATTGTCATTGTAAAAACAAAAGTACTTGATTGGTACATCAGTAAAAAGAGGTGACCTCAATACCCACTATTTGTAAATGTGAATCAATACTACTACACATTAAATTTATGAATAGCCGTTTTATAGAAAGGAGTCAAACATGAATAAAAAATTTAGCTTAATGTTTTTAGCATTTGGCGCTATCGCAATCCTTTCTGGATGTGAACCATTAACAGTTTTCAATCCAAAAGGACCGAATGCTCAAACATTATCAAACACAATTATTTTATCCATTATTACAATGGCAGTTATTTTACTAGTCGTGTATGTGCTTTTCGCGTTTATGCTAACAAAATATCGTGCATCTAAAGCATCTGCCGATTATGAGCCACCTCATGAAGAAGGTAGTCACGTATTAGAGATTACGTGGACAGTTATTCCTATTATTATCGTAGCATTCCTAGCAATTGTTACTGTTAAATCAACTAGTACGGTAGAAACAACACCAGAAGGTTATGACAATAAAGAACCACTTGTTATTTATGCAGCATCTTCAAACTGGAAATGGCACTTCAGCTATCCAGAACAAGGTATTGAGACTGTGAACTATGTAAACATTCCAACTGATCGTCCTATCGAATTCAAATTGTATTCATTCGGACCAATCACAAGTTTCTGGATTCCACAGTTAGCAGGTCAAAAATATGCAATGAGTGACATGTTAACAACTATTCACCTTGCAGCTGATGAAGTTGGCTCATTCATGGGTCGTAACTCTAACTTTAACGGTCGTGGATTTGCGGAAATGGAATTTGAAGCACAATCTATGACACAAGCAGACTTCGATCAATGGGTTAAGGACGTAAAAGCGAACGAAAAACCATTAACTGAAGAAAAATTCAAAGAACTTTTAGCAGCTGAACATGTAGGTCGTTCAAGCTACTCATCTACTCACTTAGATTTCAGCCCAGCACCAATGGCACATGGTGATATGGATATGGGGGGTATGGATCATAGCGACATGGACATGTCAGACGAAGACATGAATCATGAAGGTATGGACCATTCAACTGATGCCGAATCAACACATTCACATTAATTTTCAAATTTGAAAGGAGCGCATCCTATGAGTATGGAAGAATTATTCCATCCACTGCAAGAACCGATGATTTTAGCGGCAGCTATCAGTATCGTAGTTGGTGCAGTTGTTGTCGTAGCAGGCCTTACGTATTTTAAAAAATGGGGCTACTTCTATAAAAACTGGCTATCAACAGTCGATCATAAAAAAATCGGTATTATGTATATCGCCGTTGCACTTTTAATGCTATTCCGCGGTGGTATCGACGCACTTTTAATGCGTGCACAAACTGCTGTTCCTGATAACGGACTTCTTGATGCACAACATTATAATGAGATTTTCACTACACATGGTTTAATCATGATTCTATTTATGGCGATGCCATTTGTAATCGGTTTAATGAACATCGTTATTCCATTGCAAATTGGTGCACGCGACGTTGCATTCCCACGACTTAATGCAGTCAGCTTCTGGGCATTTGCTGCAGGTTGTGGCTTACTGAACCTATCATTCATTATTGGTGGTTCTCCGGATGCAGGTTGGACAGCTTACTTCCCATTAGCAAGCACAGATTTCAGTCCAACTGTTGGGAATAACTATTATTCTTTAGCACTACAATTATCAGGTATTGGTACGTTATTAACGGGTGTGAACTTCATCACAACGATCTTTAAAATGCGTGCTCCTGGTATGACATTAATGAAAATGCCAATGTTCTCTTGGTCAATTTTAATTACAAACGTTATTATCGTATTCGCGTTCCCAGTATTAACTGTTGCGCTTGCATTAATGATGTTAGACCGTCAATTCGGTACAAAATTCTTTGCTATGACAGACGGTGGTATGGACATGCTTTGGGCCAACCTATTCTGGGTTTGGGGACATCCTGAAGTTTATATCGTTATCCTACCTGCCTTCGGTATATTCTCTGAAGTTATTGCGACATTCGCACGTAAAAACTTATACGGTTACAAATCAATGGTAATGAGTATGGTTGTCATTTCATTACTTTCATTCTTAGTATGGGCCCACCACTTCTATACAATGGGTCACGGCGTTATGGTAAACAGTGTATTCTCTATTACAACAATGGCGATTGCTGTTCCAACCGGGGTTAAGATGTTCAACTGGTTGCTCACAATGAGGCACGGTAAGATTCAATTCACTACCCCAATGCTTTATGCACTAGGCTTTATTCCAATCTTCACTATTGGTGGGGTTACAGGGGTAATGCTAGCAATGGCAAGTGCCGACTATCAATATCACAATACGATGTTCTTAGTTGCCCACTTCCACTATGTATTAATTCCAGGTACAGTATTTGGTGTACTTGCAGGTTACCACTTCTGGTGGCCAAAAATGTTCGGTTTCCGTTTAAACGAAAAATTAGGGAAAGCTGGTTTCTGGTTTATCGCGATCAGCTTCAACGTAACATTCTTCCCTCTATTCATTTTAGGTTTAGATGGTTATGCTCGTCGTATGTACACATACTCAGCTTCAACTGGTTACGGTCCACTAAACATGCTATCGTTCATCGGGGCACTTGGACTTGCAGTCGGCTTTGCGTTAATCTGTTATAACATTTACTACAGCTGGAAACATATGCCTCGTAACGAGAAAGCAGATGTTTGGGATGGTCGTTCATTAGAATGGGCTACTCACTCTCCAGTTCCTGAATACAACTTTGCAGTAGTACCAACTGTATCTCGTTTAGACGAGTTCTGGTTCGCGAAAAAAGAAGGTCGCGATATTACTGCTGGTAAAATTGAAAAAATCCACATGCCTAACAACACAGGTACTCCTTTCTGGACAAGTGGATTCTTATTCCTAGCAGCATTCTTCGCTGTATTTAGTCTATGGATTCCAGCCATTATCAGCATGCTTGCTGTATTTGGCTTCATGGCTCATCGTTCATTTGAAGATGATCATGGTCGTTACATTTCAGTTGAAGAAATTATGGAGACTGAAAAAAGTTTGAGAGGTGATAAATAATATGAAAATCGATTCTTCACTTCCATTAGAATATAGTACAGAGGAAAACCGCTTAAAGATTTTTGGTTTCTGGATCTTCCTTGGCGCCGAAATCATGTTATTCGCTACACTCTTTGCTGTCTATTTCACGCTTCACACTCGTACAGGTAGTGGCCCAGACGGTGCTGAGATTTTCGAGTTAACACCGGTTTTACTAGAAACATTCTTACTACTAGCAAGTAGTTTCACAATTGGTCTTGGCGTACACGCTATGCGTCTTGGCAATAAAAAAGCAATGATGACATTCTTCATCATTACACTTATTTTAGGTCTTGGCTTCTTAGGTATTGAGATTGATGAGTTCTTCACTTATGTTCATGAAGGTGCAACGATTACAACAAGTGCATTTTTATCTTCATTAATGACTTTACTTGGTACGCACGGTGCCCACGTAACTTTCGGTTTCTTCTGGGGCGTGGCAATTTTAATCCAAGTAGCTCGTCGTGGCTTAAACCCACAAACGGCTAACAAAGCGTTTATCTTCTCACTGTACTGGCACTTCCTAGACGTAGTTTGGATTTTCATCTTCAGCTTCGTCTACTTGAAAGGACTGATTAGCTGATGAAGGAATTATTCCCAAAACAACATGTGATGGGCTTCGGCTTCTCACTATTACTAACAATTATCGCCTTAGCAGTTGTGAAATTTGATATGTCTTACAACATGGCATTTGCAATCCTATTAGTGACTGCACTTGCACAAGCAACTGTTCAATTAGTATTATTCATGCACATCGGTGAATCTGAAGATAAGAAAACATTATATACAACAATTTTATATTCAGTATTCGTAGCTGTTGTGACAATCCTTGGTACATTATTCGCAATGATCTGGGGTTACTAATAAAAAAAGCCGAGAAAATGGTTATCATTTTCTCGGTCTTTTTTTTAGCTACAAAAGCTAATCTCTTATATTCGTTATATAGGATGATGCTTGATAGTAACTAGCGAACGAGCAATACATCGCAGGAAGCCATACGAACAATACGCTCAGCTACAGAACCAACTACCATCTTTTCTAATTGGTTTAACCCAGTTGCGCCACATACAAGTAAATCTACCCCAGGAAGTTGTGTCAAAATACTTTTCGGTGATCCTGTTTCTACAATTGCTACTACTTCCGTTACATGTGCAGCGAGTGCTTCTTTTTTCAACTCTTCTATTTTACTAAAATGCTCTTCCTTCAATTTCTCCGCATACTTTAAGTCATATGCTGTAATAGCACCAAATGATTTCGTGTCGATTACATTTACTAAGTGTAATGTTGCCCCATATTCTATTGCTAATTTTACCGCTCTTTCATAGGCTTTCAACGACTGTTGTGAAAAGTCTATTGCAACAGCGATTGTCTTATAATTTGTAGCCATTATTGCTCTCCTCCATCTTCCCCATAGAATTCAAAGTTTTCAAAATCATTATATCATAATGGTATTCGATATAACTTATCATCATTTTTTTGCGGGTTTCCACGTCCATCCGTATTATTACTTACAAAATAAAGATACTGTTCATCAACAACGATATCGCGAATTCTTCCAAGCCCCGTTAGAAGCTCTCTTTGTTTATTCGTCGCAAGATTAAATTCCAATATAGCAGCTCCTCTTAATGCAGCTACATACAGCTTATTATCATCATAATCCATACCAGAAGGAGCCCATGTTGTATTACTTCCTGAGGTAAATAGAGGGGATATCATGCCCCGCTGCGTCTCATTTCCTTCAATAATTGGCCACCCATAGTTTTGACCTGCTTCGATTTTATTTATTTCATCATTTGCGCTGTTGCCATGCTCACTTGCAAATAACACTCCATCTAACGACCATGCCAACCCTTGAGGATTACGATGCCCATAACTGTACACTACTGAATTCGGAAAGGGATTATCCTGTGGCACAGAGCCATCTAAATTCATCCGCAAAATTTTCCCTTCTAATGCTGATGGGTCTTGCGCTACAGATGCTTGCACTGCATCCCCCACCGTTGCGTAAAGCTTGCCATCAGGGCCAATTTTCAATCGCCCACCATGATGGAAGGTGCCACTGACAATATGATCGAGTAGCAATTGCTCTTCATGCCAAACATCGTCCTCTTGTCGCAGTGTCACAATGCGATTAAACTGTTTATCTCCATCGACATACGTATAATAAGCGTACGCAAGTTTCGATTGCGTAAAATCTGGCGCAAGTACAAATCCTAATAATCCTGCTTCAGCAGCTGTCGCTAGTTCTTGTTTCAAACGGACTTGTTGTCTCTCCATTGTGCCCTCTTGTATTTTCACAATATGACCTGTTCTCTCCGTAATGTAAAACAGATTTTCAACCTTTTCGATTGCCCAAGGTATCTCTAAATTATCCGCAATTACCTCAATCCCTCTATTACTGAGTGTTTGAATAGCTGTACCCTTCTCCTGCGCATGATCCGTAGGTTTTGATTGTGTATTTGTTGAACATCCCACCATCATAATGACGATTAATAACATAAAACAGAGCTTTTTCACCAATCACTTTCCCTCTTTTCATTAAGCAATTTATTTACTTTCCATTTATATTCCAATAAACTATTATGTACTTATCTCATTAAAAAATGAAAGGAAAAGGAGAGACAAATGGAAGAAGTCAAAGTAGTCTATGCTTTAATTAAAAATCTCCATAATCAAATACTGATGGTTCATAATCATGAAGGACATTGGTCTCTTCCTGGTGGCAAAGTGGAAGCACATGAAACGCTGATTGAGGCTACGATCCGGGAAGTCAATGAAGAAACAGGCTATATTGTTGAAGTAGGAAAATTACTCGCGGTAAATGAAACGAAATTCAAGGTTAGAAACCATCATGCTTTATTTTTCACTTTTGAAGCGCACATAATAGGTGGCGTTGAAGAAATAGTATTGCCTGATGAAATATCACACATCGAATGGGCTCCTATAGATATAGCCAACGGTCGAATGCCTTATTATAGAGGTGGCATCGATAAACTTTATCAACATCATGCGCTCTATCACGATGAAGGTCTTCTATAACGGGCTATTTTACGCAAAATAAAAGCCACTACTTATAAAAAGTGTGACTAACGTAAGGTTGGTGTAAAGCCTAGTGAAAATAAGGAAGTACTTTATCTGCGACTACCTTTTCACCAACTTGTATCCATTTACTTTTATCGTGTATATGTCCATCATTATCAAGCGGCGCTTGGAATTGACTAGCTCCTGTTGCATCAAGTAATGAGCCCTCATCATAATCTAAGCCCACATTCGTCACATGTTTAATTACAAACGGGTTTTGAAAGCGAATTTGTGCATCATAGAAATCTAATTCTCCCTGCGTTACGATAAAAGGTACACGCAAATAGATTGTTTCGCCTCCCTCACTTGATAAAATCGTATCAAAGCTCCCTTTGTGATACTCCCAATTTCCCCCAATTGTAAAACCGTGTCTCTCAATATGATCACGTAAATAGCCAAAAGTAATTTCTTTGCCGACAATACTCGATTCAATTTGTAACATTGTATACCCTCCTTTACTTTGAATTCAGTCTATCCTAAAGAGATAAATATCAAACCAATTTCTCCACTTCCGAAAAAATAGATAAGGGTAAAAAATCACAACCTTGCTCACACATACTATCCGCTTCTTACGTTGTGCGCGTTCTGCGCATGGTTCACCCACTACGCTCCCAACATCGATTTTTTTACCGACCAGTTTAAAGGCTTTTAATCGGTTCTCTATTAACTTTTTATTCATCGCAAAGAAAAAGTATCAATTAATTATTAAAAAGCGCTATATGAGCTTTTAAAGGGCTTAAATCGACAAGCTTATTCTTAGTAAACTTAAAACAGCTAACACACTCTCCACTTAAATGGTCCGGTAAAAAGAAAAAACTGTAGACAAACCCAAATTTCTTTGAGTTCGTCTACAGTCTGTTATCGTATGTTTAATAAAAATTAAAGTTTTACGATGTTTGTAGCTTGAGGTCCACGTTGGCCGTCTTCTACTGAGAATTCAACTTTTTGACCTTCGTCAAGTGTTTTGAAACCATCACCTTGGATAGCTGAGAAGTGAGCGAATACATCGTTTCCGCCTTCTACTTCGATGAAACCAAAACCTTTTTCTGCGTTAAACCATTTTACTGTACCTTGTTGTGTCATTTAAATGACCTCCATTAATTGTATTTAATAATATCCGATTTCCTCAAAAGAAAAAAATTCACATATTACAAAAAGTACCGAACAAAACACGATGACTCTTTGTAACATGTGAATTCATTGTTTCTTCGTAAACGATTTTATTAACTTTATTATATATTATAAAATCTCATTTGTCTAGCACTAATATAAAAAATCCCCGAACAAGTTACTTGTACGGGGATTGACTACTGTAAACCTTATTTTTCCTCGTTAAACCACAGTTGATCTTGATTATCTACTTCACCATTATAATTGATACAAATTTCTTCCCCAGCTTTAATATCTTTGTAAGCAAAGAAATCAAATGTTTGGTTTCTAAAATTAATCTCATAGGTTGCATTCGGTTCATACGAATGATTAAACAACATACCATAGCCTAGCAGTATAGCGGATTGTCCTATGCCATATTCAAAAGCATAGTCGGCAAGCAATGTTTGCTCAATGTACTGATGCTGTTCATTTGGATATGAAATAACTGGTGCTTCGTGTAAAAGTGTTCCTTTTAGGATATCACATGTAGCAAATACCCCTCTATTGAATTCTCCATCACTTAATGGAGATGTTTTGATTTCAATCATCTTTTGTCTCCTACTCACTTTTAAAATATACTTTCTAACTGTACCACTAATTTGGTCAATGAGCGCATCTTTTTGTTTTTTTTGAACATTTTTTTCAATTTAAATACATAAAATAGACATTTCATTCAAAAAAAATAGCTGAAACATAAAAAAATCGTGCAGCATTCCTATTGCAAGGAGCTGCACGAAAAAATTAATTGTTAACTTTATTGTTTAATAAATGATTAATAATAATGATGAAGTTTATTAATCCAATCAACGTACCTGTACGGTCTGGTTCTATGGAGAAAAATGTTGGAAGGACATATAAATTGACTATAAAGATTATCGTTGCTAATAGTAATAAAAAGCGATAAATCATTTATCACCAGCTCCTTACTGTCTTTAAAGTATTCCTACTAACTAAATGAGCATCTCGATTAAACAAACCTAAAGATTACGTTACAGGTGAATCCAATAATTATAAGGTCCCTTCACTAAACCTTTTGCAATAATGTAGTCACCTGCTATGACAACATTATTAAATGATTTATAACTGCCTGTAATATTTAACGCGTAGTGCTCATAAATTTTGCTCACTTTTTGCGCTTGACCATTGACATAGATTGTATCATTTACTTTTAACGGGAACTGAATCATCAGTTTTTCATCTTGTCGTTCGCTTTCTAAATGATAGGTTAACTTCTTATTAACGACTGTATAGCTAAGTGCACCTTCTAATTGTTTGCCTCCGCTAATCTCGTCATCATTTACTAGTTGTATAGTTCCTTGCCAGCGATTACTAGAAGTCGGTGAAAACTCGGCTAAATAGTAATCTGGTGCTGTTTGTGATAAAGAAATCTTTTGCGTTGCATCAAATAAAATGGTCGATGGTTCAGCTAAACTTAGTAGTTCCTTATCTACGATTGGCGTCTTTGACAAAGCACTTGCAGGAAGGTATCCATAAACTTTATTTGAAGACACATATGCGCGGCCATCTGCTGTTGTGAAATAGACTGCAACGGATGTACCAGGTTTGAATGATTGACTTTGCCATCCCGGACGGACCGATAAATCCACTATTTGTTTTACATATTGAATTGTTCCTTCAGGTAAATTCGATACATAGTCTTGCGGTACATATCCCCATACGTAATCGATTGTCGTATCCGTTCTCGGATTATATTCTACTTTCAAATAATCCCCGCTTACTTCGACTACTTTAAATACTGCTCCATATGGCGTTTGCATCATCGTTTTTGCTGAACGATTCGGGGCTTCTTTAATCGAAACGCCTTTTGCAGAATTAGCAAAAATAGTGGTTCCTACAGTAAACTTCACCCCTGATACTTGTTGTTGAATTGCTAACGGTACTTCCTTATAAATAACTAAGTCTGTTGCTTGTAAACGATAGCCGCCGCTCATCTTATAGACTTTGCCAACAGTCGAAAACTCATGGCCATAGACGCGGTAAAATTCCCCTTTTTTCACAACGAGTGAGGTAAATGTGCCATCAGCATTTTTTTTATATATTTTCACATCTTTTGAAAAGGTCAATTTACCCGTTTGCCCTTTCGTAATCTCCGCTCCATCCCAAATAACTTTTGCTTCTGTATTCGTTTGAAAACTGATACATAGAATAAAAGTTAATAATACAATCCATTTTTTCATTCCATTCACCGCTCCTCTATTATGATTATACAAGAAAGGCTTCCTCCTAAAGAGAAAGCCCCGTGAAATTTACACACTTTTTGCGTACTTTAGTTAATCGTAAGCCATTGCGCTTTAAATTCAGTGACAGGGAGGGGTTTACTAAACAGATAACCTTGTGCATAATCACAGCCTATTTCAGACAGGAATTGATATTCTTCCTCGCCTTCCACACCTTCTGCTATCACTTTTAAATCGAGCTGTTTAGCTATCGCTACAATCGTTTTGACGAGTGCTTTGTTCTCAGCATCTTGATTCATTCCAATGACAAAGGATTTATCAATTTTTAAAGTGTCTAGTGGATATTTATTTAAATAACTAAGCGATGAATAGCCTGTACCAAAATCATCCATTGATAAACTAATACCTAGTTTTTTTAATGCAAACAATTTTTCAATCATGGACTCCGCATACATGGCGATGCTTTCCGTAATTTCTAGAACAATGTAAGACGCGTCAAGTGAAGCATTCTCTATCGCTGTTTTCACACTCTCTACAAACGTTGGTTCAAGCAACTGCTTGACTGAAACATTAATACTTACTTTTAATCGTTTATTTGTTTCCTTATGCCAAGAGGCAGTTTGGGCAATGGCCGTATTCAATACCCATTTACCGATTGGAATAATCAGTCCGGTCTCTTCCATAATGGAAATAAATTCATCGGGTGTAACGCGTCCAAGAACGTCGTTATTCCATCTAATGAGCGATTCCATTCCGATAATACTATTTGTTTTCACATCCATAATAGGCTGATAATAAAGTTCAAATTCATCATTATCTAGTGCCGTACGTAATTGCTTTTCAATCATCATCTTGCGATAAAAATGTTGTTGCATTTCTGACGTGAATAATTGATAGTTATTTTTCCCTCTTTCTTTGACATAGTACATAGCTGTATCTGCATGCTTTATTAATGTATTGGCATCATAGCCGTCATTTGGGAATGTGCTAATACCAATACTTGGCGTAATAAAGAACTCACTGCCAGCAATCCAAAAGCCTGTTATAAATTGCGCTAATAATTCCTTCGCAAATGCCTCACTTTCGACGGCATCATAATTAGGAAGTAAAATAGTAAATTCATCTCCACCAAGACGGTAAATATTTGCCATGCTATGTTTTTCTTGAAGCAATATTTCAATACGTCTAGATACTTCGATTAATAACAAATCCCCTACATCGTGTCCGAGTGTATCATTAATATATTTAAAACGATCTAAATCGAAAAATAATATAGCATTTTGACTAGCTTCTAATTTTGCTTTTTCTAAAAGGGCTATTAAATCCTCATTAAACATTCTTCTATTCGGTAACCCCGTTAACGCATCATGATTCGCTTGGAATTTGATTTCATCTTCATATTGCTTGCGTTCCGTAATATCTGTTGAAACTGCAAGCAATGCAGAACGTTCATTTAATTGAATAGGTACTTTCACCGTTTGAACCCATACTACTTCACCTGAAGCAGTAGTGATCGCTTCCTCTTTAATAAAATGCTTTTCTGGCAACTTGAACGCATTCTTCTCTCGTTCGTAGCATTCTTCTTCATCAGACAATTCTGCTAGTAAATCACCATCTGTTTTACCAAGCATATCTTGAAAACTAAAGCCCATTAATTGCGCATAGGATTTATTCATTAATGTATAGCGACCGTTTTCATCCTGCGCATAAATGTAATTAGGATTTAAATCAATGACTCTAAATAAAAACTGCTTTTGCTCATATAGCTTTTTATTCATATTATTTACGATAGCTAGATGCATGCGGCTCGATAAAATCAAGATCGAAATAGCAAAAACCAAAATGGCAATCGAGCTTGGATACAATCTTGAACTCGGAAACATATTTAAATAGCCAATCGCAAAGCCAATCGCTGTGAAAATATTAAAATATAGTAAAAAAGAACGTTCACTTTTATTTTGTACATCTAAACTAATTAACAAACAAATAATCACCGTGATGATAAAAAGAAAGACATTAAAATTAAAAATCCATGCTAACTGCCCGTCAACCGGAAAGTAAAATTTACTAATATCGATTTGAATCAGTTCTAATTCACGAATTCCTTTAGAGCTCCATCCAATTATGTAAACAAGTAATGCAAAAGCATAAGATATGAAAACAGTCGTACGATTAACAAGACAGCCCCACTTTTTCTGATATTCTTTTGGCAGTATGTCTTGAACAATCGTATATCCAACATAAAAAATCGTTGGTGTTAACATAATAGAACCAAAGCGAAAAAGCTTGAAAAATAGCATAATGGTCTCGCTGTTAAACAGTTGAACTGCATATAAAAATGACACATCTATGTGCCAAAATGAAGCTAACAGAAGGAATAAAAAAATAATTTTGGAAAGTTTATTTTTTTTGAATAACACTAAAATCGTAATTCCAACACAGACTGGAATACAAGATAACAAAAGTAAAAAAATAAAAAACATATAAAGAGCCTCCTATGTAAGTGTCAGTAATAAACAAGCATTATTCCCGCTACTTCCATGAGTAGTAATACATACAGACTCTACTGCTTGATGCTGCGTTTCAAAAACAATTGGTATGTCTTCAAAACCGTCTCCTGAAGTTTTAGTCGTCGGCGGTATAAAACCGTATTCCATAGACAACAAAGATGCAATGATTTGCATAGCTCCCATTGCGCCAAATGTATGGCCTATCATGCCTTTTATTGAAGTAATCGGCACATCACAACCAAACGTCTCTTTTAAAATGAATCGTTCGATCTGATCATTGATGTCTATGCCAAGTGCTTGGCTGTTAACATAGCTAGGTTTTATATTTCCAATTGTTTCTTGAAAAACGTCTAACATATGTCTCCCAGAAATATCTGAAGTTAATAGTTTTTGCCCTTCATTTCTTGAGATGACACGTTCAACTTTCCCATATATTTTCTGCCCGCGTGCATTTGCAGATTGTCTCCGCTCTAACACCAATACGCCAGCACCCTCTGATAAAACAAAGCCGCTATGCTGCGTTGAAAACGGTACACCGGCTTTTTCAATTAAAGTCTCCGTAGAAAGTGATCTTATTTTTTTAAAGCCATTAATTGTCCATTGGCCTAATGGGGCCTCTGTACCTCCAACAATACAAGCATCCACACTGCCAGATTCTAATAACTGTTTCCCTATTAATATGGCATCTAAACTTGCACTGCAGCCCGTCGTTATTGTAAAGGCAGAACCATTTGAACCGATAGCTTCCGCAACAGCATTGGAAAGTGTATGGGTATCAACAAGGGAAACCCCGTGAATGGGAAATTTCCTTAAATCAAATGCATCCTTTGCATATTTTTCAATTTCAAGAATTGCACCTGCAGAAGTCCCCATAATGACCGCTATTCGATGTGGTTGAAAATTATGTAACGTCGACATTTCTGCGGCATCCAATGCAGCAGCAACTGCCATTCTTACAGACCGTGGATAACGCCGATAATTGACGCCGTTGATCTCTAGAAAACTTTCTTCTATCATTCCCGCAACAATACTAGCCTGTGGCTGCTGACTATTGTATAAAATGCTCTGCGTACAAATTCCTTTTTGTAGTACATTTAAAAAACTATATTTATCTAATATTCCAGGGGCTTTTATGCCATATCCTGTTATGACTATGTCGTCCAATACTATCACCTTCACATTTCGACTTTATTTTATTATATACAACAAAAATAGACATAGTCTATATTGACAAGTCATAAGTTCTATGTGAATGATTTAAATGGATAATTTGTATCACTTTTAAGCAAAATACCGTAATAATTTAAGAAGTATTTTTCTTTTCAGCTAATAGTTTACAAGGTAGATTAACATAATTTGTGAAGTGCTAGGATTAATTGACGATTCTTTGGTTATATTCAACCCACTTTTCCATCTCTCGTTCAACTGCTCGATTTTGCCATTCAAACCATATGCCACTGCATTCACTGCAATGACTTTCTACCCCGCTTTTACGATGTGTATCTTTACATGTAAAGACAGTTTTCTTACGACAGCTGTAGCAGTATAGTTCTTTATCTTGATAAAAGTCCAAAGCACTCAACTCCATGTTTTTACATGAAGTACTTTCCAAGTAACATGTGTTTTATTCGTCCTATTGCTTTAGAAGTTGCACTTGCCCTTTCTTGCATTTGCTTTTAACTAAAAAAAACCTTTCCAATCATTGCATAGCTGATTAGAAAGGCTTTTACGATACTATTTTTATCTACACTTACTAGCTTTATCGTGTTACGCTTCACTAGGTGGAATAATGCCAGCAATGAGTAGTAGAAAGAATACTAATCCGATTAAGCAAAATAGTGCCGATGCAAAAAATATCGGACCTTTCTTCGCAATATATTGCTCACTTTTTTGCATGATACCTGTTTGAGCAGTAAGTTGAACTTCGTTGAATCGAGCCATTGGTCCTCCGCTACTTAAAAAGTAAAAAATTCCGCCTGCTATTACAAAGCCAATAAAAAACATCACTTCGATAAATCTAACAGAGAAAAATGAGGCAATACAATACGTAATAATTGCTTCTACAATCAATGTCACAATCATAATAATCGTATTTTTCTTTCGCATAACAATGCCAACTCCCCTTCGCTTTTTCCTCCTTATACGTTTGAATTAGCATTAAGTTCCATTTTTTTAAAAAAACATAGATAGATTTTATGACTACGCTTCAAAAAAACACTCCAAACCCTGTTGATTAGGATTTGAAGTGCTTCCTATTACATGCCTATCGCATTATTTATTCGCTTTATATGCACTTAAGAAATCTTTTACTTTTGATGTATCAGCTGTTAATTTTAAACCTGTATCAACTAGTGGTGAAACCGTTGATACTGCTGGCTTTTTATTACCTTGGTAGTAACTAATAAATTCATCTTGGTTAATAGAGTAAAGAATAGCTTTACGTAAGTCTACTGATTTCGATACTTCGCGACCTTTTGGATTAACTAGTAAATAAGAGACAGCATTACTATCAGCTGTTTTTAACGTTAAGTTTGCATCGCCTTTTACTACATCAATTTTAGTTTCTGGTACTGATTGCAAGACGTCAATTTCTCCATTACGTAGTGCTGATAACGCACTGTCATTATCTTCAATGAAACGAACGCTAATATTATTAATTTTCGGCTCGTTTTCAGTACCTACTTGGTAGGCAGGGTTTTTCACAAAAGTTGCTTCGTAATCATTTTTTTGCACTAAAATGTAAGGTCCAGATGCCGCTAAATGGTTTGCATATGTTGCGCCTTCTGTAATAGTCGCTTGGTCACCATATGCAACATTTGTATTTGGATCATAGCTTGCTACGTCAAATGTGTTAATTGCTTTCACTGCCGCTTCAGATACGATGCCACCTGATTGGTGCGCTAAATAGTTTAGCACTTGCGGGAACGGGTTTGGCGTTGTAATTTTCACTATTTGATACTTGCCTGCCGCATTGTCTACACTTGCTTCGTCTGTCACAACTTGCGCAATCGCTGCTGGCAGTTTATCAGATAATTCATCTAAAACGGATTTACCGTCAGCTGTTTTCACTGCTTCAAGTGCCGTAATATCTGAAACAATTTCTACTTTATCAATATTTTCATGGATAGAGTATGTGCGGTGATCTGGCACTGAATTTTGATCTTTCGCACGATCTAATGAGAATACAACATCTTCAGCCGAAACTAAATCGCCCGTATCCACTGCTTTGCCATTTTCCACTTTAGCAAAATTAATATCATCACGTAATACGAAGTAATATTCTTGGTTGTCTTCAGAAATAGCGTGATTATAAGATAATGAGCCAGTAGATACGACCTCATCTGTATCCGATAAGTTCACTAATCGCACATACATATTCGTATTTAAAGTATTAATCGAACCATCATTGCCTTTAATCGGGTCAAGAGAAGTTAAAGAAGAAATTCCTTGATGTAAGACTAACGTGTCTGTCGCATTTTTCGCCGTATCATTAAAGGCGATGGATTCCCATGCTTGTGCGCGTGATTTTGGTAAACGTACAGTATCTGGGTTTACTTTTTTTGAATAAATACCTTGGAATTTTTGAGAAATGTATAACGGTGCAATATACGCATTATCAAATACTAATGCTTGCTCTAACTCCTTATACTTCTCTTTTGCAGCATCGCCCGTTAACGTACTTGCTTCATCTATTAATTTATCAACTGTCGCATCAGCAGTCACACTATAATCGCCACCAGTTTTGAATAAGCCCCTTACAGCATAGTCTGGATTACCTGTTACCGTTGTCCAGCTAGAAATCGCCACATCATAGTTACCAGCATCTTTTTGAGCCGAGTAAGAACCGAAGTCTGGTTGAATATTTAACTTTACATCAAATCCATTTTTTACTAATTGATCGCGTACTATATTCATATCTTGCTCTTGAGAAGCCATCCCTAGCACTTCAATAACTGGTTTAGTACTTGCTGTATCTGCCTTATCGCCTTTATTTTCAACATTCGATTTTGTTTCTACACAGCCTGCTAAAGCGACCGCAGCAACGGTTGCCGATGCAGCAATAGTAAATAATTTTTTGTTCATCTTTCTATTCCTCCAATAAATTCATTTAGTTTGTTTTAGGATCAAGTGCATCTCGTAACCCATCGCCGAAAAAGTTAAACGATAAGACGAGTAGCATAATACATAACCCTGGGAAAATAGCTACATACGAATTGGTTTCTAAATACGTACTACCGACTTTTAAAATATTGCCCCACTCTGGTATATGAGGCTCTACGCCAAGTCCAAGGAAGCTTAAACTACTCGTTGAAATGACCGCTCCACCGATTGTTAATGTCGCCTTGACAATCATTGGTGCAAGCGAGTTCGGCACGATATGCTTAAAAATAATGGCCGCATCCGATACTCCGAGAGCCCTAGCTGATTCAACAAATTCATAATTAGCAATTTGCATAACATTGGCGCGCATCGTCCGTGCATATGTTGGGATGGCCCCTACGCTCAATGCGATAATTAAATTCACTGTATTTGCACCAAATGCTGCAATAATAGCAATGGCCAGTAATATACCTGGAATTGCATATAAAATATCTAGTAAACGCATAATAATATTATCTGTATTTTTCCCGTAATAGCCTGAAAATGCGCCAAGTGCGCCACCTATGACAGCTGGGATAATCGTAGAAAAGAAGCCAACAATTAAAGAAATTTGTGCACCAAACACGATTCTTGAAAACAAATCTCTTCCGAAGTTATCTGTCCCTAACGGATAGTCTAAAGAAGGTGTTTGTAATAACGCGCTGTAATTATTTTGCACAGCAAAGTCGTAATCAAATGTCCACGAACTAACGACCGATAGTGAAAACATAAAGATAATGAAGAACATACCGAATACAGCCATCGTATTGCGCAATATTTTATTCCATATTTTTTGCCATTTTTCAACGGCGGATGGATCCGTATTGCGTGCTTTTTTAATTAATGTCCAGCCGAGCAAGACTGAAAAAAGATTACCTGTTAGAGCAGGTAATAGTAAGACAACGCCAAGTGGCATCATCCATTTAGGGGCATTGCTTACCGTAACATTTCGTGCGACAAGTACAGCCATCACAGCATATAAAATAGCGAGTGCTAAAAATACACCCATCGCTAATAAAAATGTATCTACCACATACGGCTTAAACAAATTCAATGCGGAAATAACAATAATAAAAATTTGTGTAATAAATGCATAGACAGCAAAAGTATATTCTGCTGTTTTATTTTTCGTTGCTAACATAAAGCCGAAACCAGCTGCAAATACATTGCCCACTAGTACTGTTAGCATTAATGGGTAACCTAGCAACCTTGTTCGTTTTTGAATTTCTCGTTCTTGTGCTAAATCCTTTTTTATTCGCAATGTTGTCAACCATACATATAAAGTCGTACAGGCATAAATAACAAATAGCCCAAGGACATAAGGTCGCCAAACGCCATTAGCAAAATTAACACTATTAAGTAAAAACAGCACTGAAAAAATAGCAGAAAAGACAATGGTAAACTGTGCATTGACATATTCTTGTGTTATTTTCATAAGCAGCTTTACATTTGATATGAATTTCACAATATACCCTCTCCTAAGATTTCTTCATTTTTGAACGAATGCGTGGATCAAAAAACGCATAAAGCACATCAATCACCATATTGACAATGGAAATGGTAATGGCAATATAAACAACCCCACCAAGGATGGCCGGAATATCTGGAATAAATTGTTTATCGACAATATAGCTTCCGATACCACTAATATTAAATACTTTTTCAGTAACCGAGGCACCGCCAAGCATACCGCCAAATAACAGACCAATAACGGTTACAATCGGAATCATCGCATTACGAATCGCATGCTTTGTGATGACTTTGCGCTCACTCAAGCCTTTCGCTTTTGCCGTAATAATATAATCCTCATGAATAACCTCAAGCATGCTCGACCTTGTCATGCGCGCAATGGACGCAGTAATAGATGTACCTAATACAACTACCGGCATAACAATGGATAACCAATTGTTCGGATTATAAGTAGCTGGGAACCATTGCAGTTTTAATGAAAACGTTAAAATAAAAATAAGCCCTTGCCAGAAGCTTGGTATGGATAAACCAATAAGTGCAATCAACATAAAGGCATAATCTGCGAAAGAATTCGGTCTTACGGCAGAAATAATACCAACAGGAATGGCAATCGCTATCGCCATTAACAATGAAAATAGCGCAATTTCCAATGTCACTGGAAACTTATTCATAATACTTTGCGTAATATTTTCTTTACCTTCAAATGAAGTTCCTAAGTCAAAGGTAAATAGCCCAGACAATGAATGCCAAAGCTGTACTAAATAGGGCTGGTCTAATCCATAAATTTTATTAAAATTCGCCACTTGTTCTGGTGTAGCCTCAATACCTAGCAAATTACGTGCTGGATCAAATGGCGATAAATATAAAATCGTAAATACTAATGTCGCTACCCCTACAATAACAAACGCACTTTGGAATAAACGTTCGACGATAAATCGACTAAACGCGTTGCTACATAAAACAAGAAGACAATACATTAAAATACCCGGAATAAAGGACACGGCTAAGAATATAGGATTTTCGAGCAATTCACTAAAATATTTCGTATAGGATTGTTTCGCTATACCATCGCCTTTAAGTATCTTATCTACTTCTCTATGAAGCTTCTGCTCTGTTAATTGATTGACTGTCGAGACAAGTTGCTGTTCATTCAGTGATCGTTTAAAAAATGCTGCCTTCGTTTGTTCCTGTTGCTTATATTCCGCTTCCCACGCTTGCATTTTACCTTGCGAAATAAGTTGTTCTTTCGTTTGTGCAAACTTATGAGCATATGAATGTTTATCTCTTTTTAACAAAAATAAAAAATATGTAACAATATGCACTGGAAATCCTAGTAAAAATAACACAAAAGAATAACTACTTTTTGTCGTCATTTCATTAAAAATTTGCTTGAAATAATAATTTTCATTAAACTTTCTAATATTCTGAAAATTATTCATGTATTTCCTCCTTTCTTCGCTTACTATAGTAGTAAGGTATGAAAATAAAATAAAATAATTTACATCACACGCTATATTGTACAATACCTACCTGTATAGTATAGTATGTATGAACGACCACATTTCGTCAATAACAATATTTTAAATTTATTAAAGGATGAGCAAGATGACTGAAAAAATTCTTGAAATACAAGATTTACGCGTTTCTTTCATTACTGGAGAAAGCGAGTTTGAAGCGGTAAAAGGGGTCAACTTTTATGTCAATAAAGGGGAAACAGTCGGCATTGTCGGGGAATCCGGAAGCGGTAAAAGCGTAACGGCTCGCTCTATTATGCGCCTTCTTCCATCCCCTCCTTCTTTTTTAAAGTCGGGTACAATTCTGTTCCAAGGGGAAAATTTAGTAACGCAATCTGAAAAGCAAATGGAAGCGATCCGCGGAAAAGATATTAGTATGATTTTCCAAGATCCAATGACTTCGACGAACCCAACAATTCGCATCGGTGAACAAATTGCTGAAGGCTTAATGAAGCATCAAAAAATGTCCAAAAAGGAAGCCTACGACAAAACGATTGAATTATTAAAATTAGTTGGCATTAAAAATAGCGAAGAACGGTATCAGCAATACCCGCATGAATTTAGTGGTGGTATGCGTCAACGTGTTATGATTACGATGGCTCTTGCCTGCAACCCTTCTCTTTTAATTGCAGATGAACCAACAACGGCACTTGATGTCACAATTCAAGCACAGATTTTAAGTATTATGAAGCAAATGCAAGAACGTCTCGGCACTTCTATTATTTTAATTACACATGATTTAGGTGTCGTTGCTGGTATGTGTGATCGTGTAATCGTTATGAAAGAGGGAGAAATTGTAGAGGAAGGCACGACGGAAGAGATATTTGCCAATCCACAGCATCCTTATACAAAACGTCTGTTAAATGCTTTACCGAAGCTTCATGAAAAAAAAGAGCCAAAACAGCCTCCGAATATTGAAGCGGGTACGGATGTCAATGTACCACTTATTGAAGTGCGCAATTTATCCAAGCATTTCGATTTAAAGAAAGGTGAACAATTAAAAGCAGTCGATGACTTATCATTCCGTATTTATCCTGGCGAGACACTCGGCCTCGTTGGCGAATCTGGTTCGGGCAAGTCAACAACAGGGCGCACAATTTTACTGCTCCATGAACCGACAGACGGCGAAGTGTTGTACAAAGGCGTGCCGGTTACACGTTTATCTAAAAGTGAATTAAAAAGTATGCGACGTCATATGCAAATTATTTTCCAAGATCCATACTCATCTCTGAATCCTCGTAAAAAGGTGCTCGATATTATCGGAGAAGCTCTTGATGTACATAAATTAACGAATTCAGCAGAGGAACGTCGCGCCCGTGTAGAAGAATTACTTGAACTAGTAGGCTTAAAAAAGGAACATGCATTACGCTATCCACATGAATTTAGCGGAGGGCAACGCCAGCGGATTGGCATTGCGCGTGCATTAGCTGTCGAGCCGAATTTTATCGTCTGTGATGAACCACTGTCCGCTCTCGATGTGTCGATTCAAAAGCAAGTTGTAGACCTACTAAAAGATTTACAACAACGATTAGGTTTAACTTATTTGTTTATCGCGCATGATTTATCGATGGTGAAACATATTAGTGATCGCGTTGCCGTAATGTACGGAGGAAAAATTGTGGAATTAGCCGAAAGTGAAGAACTCTATGCGAATCCACAACATCCTTATACTAAAATGCTACTGCAATCCATTCCAATTCCAGACCCAGCCATTGAAAAACAGAAGAAACGTCAAGTTATGTCCGAGGAAGAACTGCTAATTAATCGTTTTAATTTAGACAGCACACAGCTTGTTGAAGTATCAAAAGATCATTGGGTGGCGAAGTAACCAAAAATACCATCTAGTGGCGATTTTGAAGGTTTTCGTGGCGGTTTCCGAGAATTTCATGGCGATTCCAGTACATTTAATGGCGATTCTCGTATTTCTCCAATTCTAGTAAATAGATTTTTCTTATCCCAAATGGATAAACACCCCTCCACTTCTTTGCATCGTACATATTATAGATGGAAGAAAGGAGGGATTTCCATGGGATACTACGGTGGAAATGTAGGCGGCAATTGGAACAATAATTATTGCTGCAACAACTACGATACTGGGAATAATTATGGAAACGGTTCAACGTTCGTACTAATCGTTGTGCTATTTATTCTGTTAATTATTGTCGGCGCTACTGTTATGTACAATAGAGAAGATTGCTAATCCAAACATACAGATTTATCGCACCTCTCAAATAGCAAAGGGTTACTCCCAGCCTGGTGACCCTTTTAATAATTCAACTAATCTTGAATGGAAACACCATTGCGCAAATTAGACGAGCTGGTGTTTATTCTGTATGTATGACTCATTCCTTCATACTTTAGTCGTCTCAATGATCATAACAAATAGACGAAAACAGTCACCTATGCATATGGCATTGATGACTGTTTTTCTTTATAACTGCTATACTTTCCACCCTACTGCGATATCATTGGAAGGGAAATCAATAACCAGCTTTAATTTAGGTACATAAATATATTTATCCCAACGTCTTACTTCTTCCACCCGATGAATAATGGCTAGCATATTTGTTTTCATAACATGTTGGGCATTAAGGTCAATAATATAACAGACTGCATGATGTTCTTTATGATTGCTCAGCACTAGTTCCGCTAACGCGCTTTCATAGTCAATATAGTTAGAGAATATCGTTTTATGAAACATCAGTGTCCAGTCAATCCCCGTAGTCGAAAATGGGAATGCTTCGAAGAATTCCTCAACAATTTTATCTGAATCCTCTTTGGATAAAATCACTACTTCTTCCGAGCCGCTATTTGGAAATAGTGTATTCACTTCCTCTACAACAAGGTCATATGCTCTTTTTTCTTCCTCATCTATCGTTTTTAGTTTTTGTAACGCTAATAGTTCTTTTAAACGTTCCTTTTTATCGGTCATGTACTTCGTCCTTATCTATCTAATAAATGTTTCTTTCATATTGGAGCTGCCGTTAATTACTTTAAAAAAATATATTGTATACCTTTCATGATTAAAACGAACAACAGCATGATGACTACAACAATATGTAACCATACAGTAATTTTTATAAACAGTCTCGCCCAGTCATTTCCTCGTAATCCAAAGGAAAAAACAATAGAAAAAAAGAAAAGACTAAGGACTCCCTGAAGCATACTACCATCTACAAAAAATGAAACTACATTAACTAAAGCACATAGCATAAATAACTTCCTATACACTTGTACTTTCTCTTCTTGCCTTTGCACCTTATGTTGGCATTGATACACTGTACTTTCACCTCTTGTTCATCTATTTAGCTGATTAATAAAATCATTAAACCAACTATCATTAAGCCATGTAAAAAGGAAAATATTTTAAACACAAGTATCTTGTATTTGCCTCGAAATAATTTACTTGCAAGAAAATAAAGAATATCAAATAACACTGCGAGAAAAGTAAATGTATCACCATCTGTAAAATCATCATTGTCATCATATTTTTTAAAAGCAACATAAAATGCATTTCCAGCAAGACAGCCTAATAGTATTAAAATGGCTAGTAAAATATATAAATACATCATAAATAACTCCCTTACACAAATGCCCATCAAAAAAGCGTCAATCCATGTTGGATCAACGCCTACGTAGCACTTTAAACATCACAGATAACTGACATTATCATATCTTGTCAATTAACGTATGTCATCCGTTAATATTTACCTTACTCTCAACTAATCAGCTGTTGTTAACTTCCCCGCCTCGTAATATCCTAACTTATTGGTTATTTATAATAATTGCCCTAACCGCTTCTCTAAAAATAGTGTTCGTGCAATTGTTACTAGTTGTGTGCTCAAATATTTGACTAAAAATCAAGTCATCACTCCCTTTATAAATAAAAAAAGAGCTGTCGAAACAGCTCCTCACACTTAGACTTTCAGCGCGCCACGGAATCCTCTGGCAGCATAGTACGAATCTGCGCCATTGTGGTACATAAAGACCGTATCATAGCGACGATCACAAAAGATGGCGCCACCTAGTTTTCGAATATTTGCAGGTGTTTGCACCCAGCTAGATGTTTTCAGATCGAAAGTTCCTAGTTCCTGTAACGCTCGGTATTGTTCCTCTGTTAGAAGTTCAATGCCCATAGCCGTTGCCATATCGATTACAGTATTTTCGGGTTGGTGCTTCTTCCTTGATTCTAATGCCTCACGATCGTAACAAAAACTTCTACGACCTTTCGGGCTTTCTGTTGCACAATCATAAAAAACGTATTCACCTGTATTGTCATCATAGGCAACGACATCCGGTTCACCGCCAGTCACTTCCATTTCATTTAACGACCATAGTTTTTCCGTATTCGCTTCGAGCTTTGCTTGTACATTGGTCCAGTCAAGCCCTTGATGACGATCCATATTTTTCTCAAATCGATCTTGCAATGTGTGAAGTAATTCCTCACATTGTTCGAGTGATAACTCTTTATTGTTCTTTGGCATTGTTGTTTCCTCCTAATTATTAAAGTCATATGAACAAGAAGCACTTACTATCATTATGGCATATCCTTCAGTAAACCTTCAGTACTTAAAATATACTTTGTCTGCTGTTCAATACTTGACAACGACTCCGTTGCAAAAAACACACCATTTATATTTTCATCTTTTAACCTTGTTTGTAAATTAATATGTTCACTCGTAAAAGGGTAATAAATGATGGAATAAAAGCTGGCATTCGGACAAATTTTTTTAAACTTTCTTGCCTTATTAATGATTTCATCGGCCCTTTTATGAATATCTTGTTTCGCTTCAATTCTTCTTACATCAATTCCTATTTTAAATGGTGCAATGGATGGATGTACTGCATCTAGTTGAAAGTTTTCCCCATCACATTCAAATTTAATTTTTTTAAAATCATCTGTTACTGCATTCTTTTTCAATATCGTAAGAATGGCTTTTTCCCAACTACCTTTAAATTTTCTAATTTCTTTATCTACATAAAACCATCTATCCAACTCACAAATGGCAGGAATGGCGAGTTCATTTGGCAACATCGGTTTAATATAACCCGCTAAAATAGCTGCCTTCTCATCTGTTAACTTTTCGCTATACGTGTCAATCGCAATATCCAAGTCACGTTTGATTGCTCTCCCCGCAACATTGACCGTGGCAAGGATTGATTTTACTACAATAGGGTAAGCGCTAAATGCTTTCGCTAGTTCACCAGCAGTCATATTGCCAAAATTAATAAACGGTACTTCTTTTATAAAGATAAAAGGTTCGAATGCATGCAATAATGCATTTTCAACGATAGTTTGTCTTTGAGACACACCATCCACTTGTGCTACTTGTTCTCTATGGCTACTATACTCCGTCAATTTTTCCCCTTCTTTCTAATCAGAACAGCATCCTCATAGTAAACTTTATTTTTCACATATTTAGATGATTTTGTATTAACATTGGCTAAATGATGTCTGACAACATCCCGTTTAATAATTTCTGCTTCTAGATGAAGTGACTGTGCCATTTCCACATACATTTCTCCTAGTTTTGCTTCTACATCTTTATAATACGAAGATTGTACGACTAGACAAGCATATCCATTTGGTTTTAACACTCGTTTGATTTCATGTAAAGAATCAAATGCATCTCTAAAATACTGTAAAAATATAGGGAGATAATAACTTTTAGATGCTTTCGCGTGATGTTCTTTTACTTGCGTCAAAAAAGTGCAAATAGATTGTCCCCATTTTTCGTTCATCACGATGTTTTTATCAGCTATTACAGGAGCTCCCATCGTAGCTCTTCGCACTCTATCAAAATCCGTATGTTGTTTATAGCCTAAAAACAATAATTCTGGTTTTGTTGAAACAGCATAATCAATCCGCGTTAAGTATGGTGGAGAAGTAATAATAAAGTCTGCTGTACACTCTGGAAAAACCATTGCCCTACTGTCCCCTTCAATAAATGAAGGCATTGCATATTTAAAATTAAAAATATTGGAGAAATATTTCTCTAAATCAATTCTCATGGCATTTACATAATGAAAAAATAAATGATATGTATCAATTTCGTTCACTTTCGATCTTTCATTTACGAGCCACGTTGGATTTTTACCCGTTTTGAATTTCCCTACGTCTCGTAAGCATCTAAATAAAGCAGCAATGTAAAAAGCTCGTAAAGTATCAGATAATGTTTGATTGGACAGGCTACTTTGATGTTTACAAACATCCTCAATCGCTAGTTGAATTTTATTTAAATTATTTAATTCTTTCGCACTAACAAATTCTAACGTATCTTCATTATGTAAATATTCATCATAGTTCAGTTTTATAGTAGAGGCCATTTCCTTAATATCATAGCCAATTTTCTCGAGATTCAAGTCTATTAATTGTCTCGTTTTAGCTTTTGAAAAAATGACCAAGACAGGGTTGATATCTATACCTAAAGACTGGATGCCTCTCTTTTGGCACACTAAAGCAGTCGTCCCACTGCCCATCCAAGGATCTAGCACAATCGAGCTTTCATTCGCTCCAAGAAAATCGAGCATATCTTCAACAAAATTTTCTGCGTAACTAGCGTAATAGGGATGCCAATTATGAATGCCGTTTCGTTCATTTTTCCCTCGCTTCGCTGATCTAATATTTTTTGCTAACATATTGACTGACACCATCCATTCAAACACGATGTATTATAAATAATTTAACAAACCTTTAATCATTAGTAAGAAAAATTACATGTAATTCATGTATTTATTAGGGTAATGCTGTTGCCACTAATACTCGTTTCAAAACGCAGTACACTCATTTTATAAGACGAGTTTATCGGCAAAAACAGCCATAGTCAATTTGCAAATGCTATTTCTATTTATGAAATTATTTCGATACATACCTAATAGAAGCTTTTCACAATACAGCATTTGAAAATGTATCAAACTATACCATACTAAACGGGAGCGCTTTTCTTCTTATTTTAAACCGGGCGACGAACTAACGAAAAAAAGTGTTAGAATGACTGCTGTCAAACTAACACTTTATTATACCGTTGAGATTCAAGTTGCAAGGCATATAGCTTTTGTCGGAAACCAATCGTTGTTACTGTAGCAACAACTAGATGGACTTCTTATATTAACTCAAACCTTCAGCAGTCATTGAGTAATTTTGCAAATAATCTGAGCTCACACTATATGAAACAACGTTATCCTTATATTTCTTCACTATATCAACGCGATTATCATAATTAAAAACAAAGAAACGGATATCTTTTTTGCCTTTTTTTTGGTTGATGACGTACGGTGTGACATTGGACTCTGGCTCTAGAAATAATTTTTCATTGCCTGGGAAAATATAATGCTTTTTTAAAAAGGAAGCTTCATTGAAATAATCAGTAAATCGATTTTTTTCTGCTTCCGCTAAATTTTTACCGTTATAGCTTACTGTTACATCTTTTGCATCTAATTTTTTATGCAGTTCAAATTTACTTACAGTCCATGCCACAGCTATACTAGGAGGACTCATGATTAATTTAACAATAGAACCGATTACTACTGTCAAAATTAAACCCCATGTCATATCATATCAACTCTTTCAGTCATTTTATTATGTGAATAGCCTGGATGTTACATCATCCACTTCTCCATGATAAAAGGATTTATCAAGATTATAACCATCCAATTCTACGCTTTTTTGACCATCCACTTCACTAGTTCCTTTTTAGGCTTTCTCTACTATTTGGATTAGAAAATAGTCTATTCAACACCATACCATATAAGATTTGAATAGCAAATGAAAGTATTGTGACATAATAAAAATAGAGCTTTGCTCCAACCTGAGGATTGGAGGGCTGCTCTATTTTCCTTCATCTCTGCTGTGAGTGGGAAAGTCTCTACATCATGAAATGAACGCGCTTCAAAATATAATAAAAGGTAGCCGCATTGAGTTTCTCACAGCAGCAGCTAATGCTTTTCCCTTCGTCATCATATATATTTTCTATATCGTTGACACCATCCACTCGCTCACATTTTTAGTCATCCAATTAACTACAAACTATTCAGAGCTTGTGCAAACCTTTTAATACCTTCATCTATCGCATGTTCATCCTCTCTTGCGAAAGTAAAACGTACATATCTATGTTGGGAGCCCAATGTAGAACCTGGCACATAAATAACACCTCGTTTAATGGATTCCTCGAGCAATTGGGTTTCATTAAAATCTTTAAGAATTTTACACCATATATGAATACCCCCTTGTGGAATCGAATATTCCACAACACCATTTAAATGCGTAGTTAGACTTTGTATAATTTGATCTCTTCTTCTTTCTAATTTTTTCACTAAACCTTTCATATGGATATCAAAGTTTTCTGATGCTAAAAAATCATTGGCTATCCACTGTGTATAGCTAGAATGACCAAAATCAATTTGTTGCTTTGCATCGGATAATCTTTCAAGCACAGATGGAGGCCCAATAATCCACCCTATTCTTAAACCTGAAGCTACAATTTTGGATAAAGAGCTAATATATAATACGTTCCCGTTATAATCCATGGATTTAAGCGGCGCTATTTTATCGCCAGAAAAAGCAGTCATACTATAAGGATCGTCTTCCACTACTGGAATCCCTAGCTTTGAAGAAATATCTAAAATCGCTTCCCTTTTCTTTTGATTTAAAATGTAGCCTGTAGGATTTTGGAAATAAGGATTTAAAAAAATCATTTTAATGCGGTGTTTTTTATATAATAACGCCACATCCTCTGGTTGAATGCCATCTTTCTTTACCGGTAAATAATAGATTTGGATACCTGCAGAGCGAAAAGTCGGTAGATTATAATTATACGAAGGATCTTCTATTGCAATTGCATCTCCAGGCTTTAATAAACATTGGACAATTAAATGTAATGCTTGTTGCGCCCCTGATGTTATGAGGATAGAAGAAGGATTCGTTTCAATACCGCGATAGTCTTTCACGTGTTGGGCAATCGTATATCTAAGATTTTCATTGCCCTGTGGATGGTCGTATCCTAAGCTTCCGATAAACGACCGTGTGGAAGTAATCTCGCTTAAAAACTTTTTCGGGAAAAGGTCTTCTGATAATTCTCCAGACGCTAAATTGATTAACGTATGCTCAACAGCTTCTTTTCTTATTTTTTGTGTTACAGGTAAACTGGGTAAAAAAGAACCCGCTTCTATATAGCGATTCCAACTAGGAATCCGTTTTTTTGTAATACCCCAGATATCTTTACTAATCGTCGTACCGCTTCCTCTAGTCCGTTCAATTAGCCCTAATGATTCTAATACATCATATGCATGTACAACAGTACTGCGGTTGACATTTAATGTACTCGCTAAATATCTTTCTGATGGTAATGGTTTATCAGCCGGAAATGTACCATCAGCAATGCCCTTTTCTATATATTCTGCAAGTTGTTTATAAATTGCTTTCTTCGCTTGTCTATCTGGTTTCCAATCCATACATATGCACCTCATCTTTCTATCAAACTGTTTTGCACTATGATGCAAGCTAAAAGATTATATAGTAATATAGGTTTACTTGTCATAAACGAGCCACTTTAGTGTTATTTTAGCCATCCACTTTACCATTCAACCCCTACAGTGTGCACAGAAAGTAAAATTGTTTGAGTGCCAGGCACTCAAACAATTTTATTCAATAGCATTACTTTTAGATTTAGATACACCAAGTAAAAACCCACGTAGACTCCTGCGGGAACGCACGTAACGTAAGACGAGGGCATTCCGCGCAACAGCGAGGGTTGCGGCTTACGTCGTGCCCGCGGAAAGCGAAGTGGGTTTTTACGAATTATGACCTGATACTTTGCAATGGTAATGGAGAAGTATTAGATTGATTGAAGACAATCTAACACTTTTTCCTTTTGTCTAAGCCATAATTTATGTTATCCGAGCTAGACTTTAGAAAAAACATAAATAGACCAGTTGCTCGATGATGAATAGCAACTGGCCATTTGTTAGGTCTTAATTTAGCGGTTTTATATCCTGTTGTCGATTCCATTCAAATGTCTTTAAATTAGGGCTATTTAAATCCTCCTTCAACAATGACACAACCGCAATTCGACTATTATCATAAAGCTTAAAATAATAGTTTTTACTTTGCGCACACATAGCAGCGGTGTAAATTGTATAATCTGCTTTGCCTTCTTTATTCAAGACAACACCTTTTGGGATATTTACCGAAGAGAGAATATGGAACAACGTCGTGACGCCATCAACTTCATTTTTCGCTTGATTCGTATACTTCTTCCAATAGGCAACGCGGAGGAAACGTGCAGACGGTGTGAAGTCCCCTGGTAATCCTAGCCCCCCTGCCCCTTGACCAAACGGTGTCAATGTTAAATCGCCCATTGTAATATCGTGTGGAGGATTGGGCCTGACACCAATATAAGCTCTTAAATTGGTTTGGTGCCATTCATAACCCGGGCTATTGGTCATGACCCCAATCGTATGACGATAAATGCTTATACCTGTTTGATCTGGTTCAATGACAACCGTTTCACCGGTCGTATCCGTAAATGTATAGTGAAGAGGTGGTGCGAAACCCAATATATTATTTGCCTCATTTAATAGTGTAAAAGCACTCAATTTGTTTATGACATCATCAACTGATTCACAACTTCCTAAAATTTGTGACACAACATAAATTGGATTAATGCCCCTTGTGCCTTCTTTCGCTTTGTCTGAATAGGTCGCAAAGGAAGCATAGTAAAGCATTGCCCCCATTAAACCTTTTTCATTAACGCCATCGTACACAACGGGCGAAGCAAGGTCCGTGCTCCCCATGCCAATAAATGCATAGGGATTGCTAATAATGACTTCATTCTTCTCTTCAAGCAATCGAATGCCATATTTCCGCGGCACAATCACTACTTTACTATCTGGTTCTATCGTAAAATCCATTGTTCTGGCAAATAATGTTTGCTCATCTGTTGTCCGAATTGATAAGCTACTGCACCCTAACATGCAAACACTCCTTCTGAAACAATCAATATTGGTGACACGTTTTCTCATACAAACGTCAGGCAACTATCACGCATTTCATCGAAATTACCGAATTGTCTAAATATTACTAATATTGTATTATGTTTGTAGGGGTGATAATTAATGGATGAAATCGACATTATCAACAAGAAAGCAATAAAAACGGATTTGGCGCTTATTAAATCATGTTTGCGATTAATTAATCAAACAGTTACTTTAAGCAAACGCAGAGGGGAAACGTTTCATGCATCAGAAAACGAAGAATTACATATGTTAATTTCCAAAATTGATCGAGACTTGAACAAAATCAAATTAAATATTCAGTATGAAATACCATCTACAATTAACCGTTAAAAGAAAGCGTCATTAAAAAGGAAGCCGTCGTGTGCTTCCTTTTAATTGTGTCGTAACGCACGCCAAGCCAATACTAATGATATGACGACAACCTCGAAAAGTTGTCTTCATTGTTGCTATTATTCACTGTATGTAAATAAAGCAGCCTTTAATTTTTTAAATGTTGCTCATATTTTTTACGTAAATTTTCCGTATTCTCTTATCTAATCTTGGTGAAGGAAGCACCGATAATTCCCCTTTCAGCTTGTACAACTCTTTTAAAATGGAACGTATGTTCTTTTTTAGGTAATAAAAAGCCAGCAAATATTGTTAAGAAGCTCTTTCGTTCATAAATTTTGCAAAGGATTCTTTAGATCGCTGAATTAGTTTTCTAAATTTCGTGTTGTTACACTCTGCTTCCCCCGTTGCAACTGCTAAAGCACTACCTTCATAACCTAATGCCATAAATTTAATTACATTCGCATACCTTTCATTCACTTTGGCAAAATCAGAAATGATCGATGCCTCTTCCAACTTATCAAGAAATTCTTCTTCTGCTGAAATGACGTTCATATCTATAAGGTTGAAAAGTGTTGTTTCACCTTCCGAATTTGAAACATCGATTTTTCTGTCCAGTGAATCCAATCTTGCTGATTCATAGGAGACACCATCTTTATCATCCTTATTTCCCTTAGTTTTATATTGATTCCAAGTATGCCTTTCGGCAAAGTCAAAACGACGAATTACAATATTCTTGAAAGTGGATCCACCAATTTGAAATGCTTCAACCGCTTCCCAAAGATTTTGCATAAACCGCGACTCAAAATCTTCTTTCGGAATCTCAAGCCCATAGTTTTTAGGTTTTGCATAAGCGTTGTTAACAGATTTATTAAGATAATTTTTCATTTCTTCAAATACGTTTGATAATATCGTTTCTTTCCTATAAATTTCCGTTTCACTTGCGTATAACTCTACCATTTTCTCTATTTCGCTCCATACGATTTTATTGGACATTTGAATACCTCCTTTTAGGAATAGTTATAATACAAAAGGAGATGTGCTTATTTATTGTCTATTTGTGACATATGCAATGAAAAAATGAGAACATTAGTTCTATTTATTATAGTAAATAATCTTCTAGTAGATTTCAAATATATTTTCCATTTCCACCCTGCAAATGAAAAATGCTACAGTCTAAAATTATCGTTGACGTTTTTAACATAAAGAGAAAGAGAGGAACAATCTCCTCTCTTTCTCTATTAGTAATCTTTAATTTGTGCTTATTAAAATAAAAAGGAAGCCCCGCTAAGGCCTCCTTTTTTTAATTAAATAATTTACAACATCACTTTTTCTTTTTCTCGACTAGTAACCATAAAAGAGTCACGATCGCTGCAAACATTACCATCAGGAATCCATAAAGCGGTGTCTGTGCTAACGATTGATGGTTAATAATAATGCCACCAACATAGGATCCTAAAAATATACCGATGTTGAAAGCAGAAATATTTAATGCAGAGGCCATCGTAATGGCTGATGGTACATATTTTTCAGCCAGAATGACCGCATATAGTTGCAATCCTGGGACATTCATAAACATAAAGAGCCCCATTAGCAGTACCAATATCAATCCAATAATGGGTGACTCAAGTGTAAAGCTAATGCCAAGTAATGCAATCGCTAGCCCCACAAAAATAATAAAAATTGAACGAAGCGGATTTTTATTTGCGAAATGACCGCCTAGTGTATTACCAATCGCTACACAAATACCGTAGACAACTAAAATGATAACAACAGCATGTGGTGAATATCCCATATATTGCTCTAAAATAGGTGAAATATAAGTATAGGCAACAAAGGCTCCACCGTAGCCAATGGCAGTAATGAAAAGTATTAATAACATACGGAAATTGCCTAATACTTTGCCAATATCACGTAATGAGATTGGATTACCCTTCGATAATTGACTAGGCACTAACAATGCATTACTAATGAAACCGATCACTCCAATGACGACAATAAAGATGAAAGACAGACGCCAGTTCATTACTTGTCCAATAAACGTACCGAGTGGGACACCTGTTACTGTAGCTAATGTTAAACCAGTAAACATAAAGGCAATAGCACTTGCTCGTTTATTCGGTTCAACTACATCTGCTGCAATAACAGATGCAATCGACATAAAGACACCATGTGCTAATGCCGAAATAATGCGCCCTATAATCAGGACAGAAAACATAGGTGCTAAAGCTGCTGTTAAATTACCAACAATAAAAATGGCCATAACGAGCAGTAAAACTGTTTTGCGACTAAGGCGTGATGTTAGAGCTGTTAATAATGGAGCTCCCACAGTTACTCCTAGTGCATATATTGAAACGGTTAAGCCTGCTGTGCTTAACGATATTCCAAAGCTCTCTTTAATTAATGGTAGAAGTCCAACACTAATAAATTCAGTGGATCCTATACCAAATGCACTAATAGCTAATGCTAGCAATGTTAATTTAGCATTTGGTTTTTTTGATTGTGACATACAAAATCTATCTCCTTTGATTTTTCTTTTCATGTGTAGTACTATTCATACATACCTAAATGATCTATAGAGTACTTTTAGTTACTTTTAAATATGGCGGGGGTTACAATGCAAAAAATATATAATATTGGTGTGGAAGCGACACTTGAAGTAATCGGTGGAAAATGGAAACCGGTCATTCTGTGTCATTTAAACCACCATGGTAAAATTCGAACAAATGAATTTCGACGATTGATTCCAAAAATTTCTCAAAAAATGCTTACTAGTCAATTAAGAGAATTAGAGCAAGCTGGACTAATTAATCGCAAAGTCTTCAATCAAGTACCACCTAAAGTTGAATATTCCTTAACGCCTTATGGTGAAGGAATGGAACCAATCTTGAACATGCTTTGCACTTGGGGCGAAAACCATGTTGAAGTATTACAGGAAAAAGGCGAAGATGTTATTTTACAACAACGTGATGATGATATCGCGATGCAACAAACATCATAATGAGGGAAGAAAGAGACTGTCACATACTAGACAGTCTCTTTTTCCTTTTGAATGCTTATAGTGCGAAGTCAAATTCATCTGGATTTGGTCCAACACGTTGTTCAAGGTTCATCGCATTGATAATAGCCATTTCTTCGTCTGTTAAAGTAAAGTCAAAAATATCAGCATTTTGCATCATGCGTTCTCTACGCACAGATTTTGGAATTGTAATGACGCCATTTTGCACATCCCAACGTAAAATAACTTGAGCAATAGATTTCCCATATTTTGTAGCGATTTGTGCAATCGTTCCATCTTCAAGCAACCCACCTTGCATTAATGGTGCCCATGCTTCTAATTGAATTTGGTGCTCGTCACAAAATGCGCGAAGCTCCACTTGCTGTAAGCGTGGGTGGAATTCTACTTGATTGATAACCGGTTTAATACGAGCAAACGTTAATAATTTTTCCAAGTGTGCAACAGTGAAGTTACATACGCCGATTGCTTTAATCTTGCCTTGGTCATATAGATCTTCAAGCGCTCTCCAAGATTCCGCATACTTATCTTTACCTGGCCAATGAATAAGGTAAAGATCTAAATAATCTAACCCTAATTTTTGTAGGCTGTCTTCATAAGCAGCAATTGTTTCGTCATAGCTTAATCCGTCATTCCATACTTTTGATGTAATAAAAAGGTCTTCACGATTTAAACCAGTAGATGCTAACGCTTGTTTAATACCTTGTCCTACGCCCGCTTCATTGCCATAAATAGCAGCCGTATCAATACTGCGATAGCCAACCTCGATAGCATTTTTCACCATGTCAGCAGTCGCATCATTTTCTACCTGGAAAACACCTAAACCCATTCCAGGCATTTGTAAGCCGTTATTTAATGTAATTGTATCTTGTAAATGATTAATCATTTTTATTCCTCCAATGTGCTTTTCTTGATTGCTTTCTCATTATGATGCCCTTTAAGTGTAAAAAAAAGTACGCACAATTTTGTTTCATAGTAACGTCGAGGTAACAATTGTGAGTTGGCAATGGTTAGCGGGGAAAATTTTTTCTATGGTTTTTAAAATGACAAGAGAAGTTGGAGAGGAAGAAGTAAATGAATTAGTTAAAACATTAAACTAGTAATAAAAACGACTGAAAAATGGACATAATAAAAAGCCACTCCAAAACTAGAAGTGACTTCATTTATAGGGTTAATCAAAAGTGACTACGTTTTGCACAACGGTTACTTTATATACCTCTTTCGTACTAATAAAGATCGTTTTAAAATTTTCCGTTTCAGTAAATGCATACCACGACTTGTCATTAAAGCCGTTAGACATTTCTTCCACAAATGTTTCTTGTCCAATATTATTTTTTATTTTATATTCTTCTTCACGACTTTCGTTGAAATAAAATTTCACCGTATATTCATAATCCATGAACCAACACCCCCTGTCTATCCATAGCATGGGACAAATGGGGAGGAAGTAATCATTAAAGGAGATAAGGTTTACGAAGCTTTTTCGTCTAACTTATCTTGTTCAACACAATAGAAAACCAGAGCTATTAGCTTTTGTTTTCTTATAAATCAAAAAATCAAAATTGAACTAACCTCTTGCTTAGGAAAATTAAATTTTAAAATAGGAAACAGCATTTTCTAGTTCTAACGCCATTGATGATAGCTCTTCACTTGAAGAGGCAATTTCTTGAAGTGTAGCCGTCTGTTCTTCAACTGCCGCTGCCACATTTTCAAAGCTTTCTTGAGAGGAATGTGCAACCTTATCTACATCTTGAATGATTTCAACGACTTGCTTCGTATCTGATGATAGTTGTTGAATCGATGCAGACATCGCAATCATTCGCTCTGAAACGCTTGAGACGATAGCGGTTATTTCATTAAAAGTGACACCAGCTGACTTGACGACATCTGTCCCTTTTTTCACCTCTTGTGTTCCATTATTGATTGAATTCACTGCAAAATCGGTTTCCATCTGGATTTGCTTAATCAATTCTGCTATTTGACCAGCCGCCTCTTTGGATTGTTCTGCAAGCTTTTTGACTTCATTGGCTACCACTGCAAAGCCCTTGCCATGCTCTCCTGCACGCGAAGCTTCAATAGAGGCATTTAAAGCAAGTAAATTCGTCTGGTTAGAAATATGAGAAATTGTATCTACAATTTGACCAATATCATTCGAGCGTTGTCCTAGTTTAGATATAACTTCTGCAGCTGTATTTACCGTTTCATTAATCGTTTCCATCTGATTTATTGCTGAAGCTACGGCACTTTCTCCAAGCTTTGCTTTGTGAACAGCATCTTCAGAAATTTTAGCAACTGCATCTGAGCCTGCAGAGACAGAAAGAAATGTCTCAGACATTTTTGCTGCAGTTTCAGTAGCTTCCTTTGTACTGTCGATTTGTTGCAACGTACCGGCAGTTACCGTATCAACGTTACCCGCCACCACTTGCGATGCCTGAGCCGTTTGATCAGCACTCACATTTAGCTGCTCAGAAGAAGCCGCTACCTGTGATGTATTAAGTTGTACCGTTTGAATAAGACCATTTAAATTTTCCAGCATTTCATTTAGATCATCTGAAACTTGACCTAGTTCATCTTTTGTTTGGATATCCAGTCGATGCGTTAAATCCCCGGCCGCAATCTTTTTAATAATTTCAGACATGCCAGTCAGATTTTTTAACATATACCGTAATAAAACGTAAGTAATCGATACTAAAATAACGATAGCAATCATGAAATAGATGATTAGCTTTACCGTCATCCCCTTTAATGGTTCAAATACTTCGTTTTGAGTTACTGTTGTAGCAACAGACCAACCAGTAGATTCAACTGGTTTATAACCTATGTAATATTGTTCATTGTCCAGTTTAGCGGTTTCTAATCCCGTTTCCCCTGCAATCATTTTCTTCGCAATAGCACTAATTTCGCCACTTTGGTTTATTAGATTTTCCAAAATCAATTCTTTCTTCGGATGATATATGATGTTACCTTCAGGGTCTAATAAAATACTATAGCCTGTCTCACCAATTTTATATTGTTCCATCATCGAAGGTAGCGAATCAAGGAAGATATCAACGGCCACAATACCTACCGATTCATTATTTACCTTCACTTCCTTCATTACACTCATTATAACTTTACCGAATACTTGGTCCATATATGGTTCAGTGTAATAAAGGCCCTCACTAGTTGTTACGGGCTTAAACCATGGACGTTCAGCAAGATCAAAGTCTGTATCGGAAAGTACGTTTCCTGTTCCAGTTAAAAAGTTTCCTTTTACACTCGCTACCCAGACCATTGCCACTTCTGGGTTCATACTTTTAAGCGCTTCTAATGATTGATTCATATCTTTATAATATTCGTTCGTCAATGCTTCATTACGCGTTTTTGCTGTACTAAGATAGTGGAGTACGGTTTGATTACTCGTAATGGAATCCACTAGCTGCCCTTTCTCTGAAAAAAAATCATTTACATTTTCTGCTACCGATTTACTTTGAATGTTTACTTCTTTTTCAATATTTACAGTCATCATATTTTTTGTGTATACGTTAACAATAGCAGCTGTAGCAGCAAGAACTATTGCGATAACTACAAATAAAATAAGGGATACTTTTGTTGAAATATTACGTCGTTTCATAGAATTCTCCATTAATTATGTATGTTTTGTATAAAGCTTTAAATGATAAATATATTCCTCGTTACATTATATTCTCCTATTGTGTATTTTTTAGCCTCCCCCATAAGCAACATTCATTACAGAAAGGACTTTTGACGTATTTCTTTAAAAATACCCAAGATATATGTCCTGATTAATTTACCGTATATCTTAAAATTCTGCAATATTTTTATTATATAATAACTTTAATTGCTGTAATTAATAAACGTCATATGTATAAGCCGTACATTAAATGTGCCACTACTCAATAGTTCTATACTTCATGGTAATTATTTACCATGAAGTATCAAAACACCTCTTTAGAAACTTTGCACTACTTTTTATATTAATATTTGTAATATATAGATTTTCTAACAAGTAGAAGATAAAGGTTTGGATTTGTATTGATGATTATTTTTTTATTAATACAAGTCTTTTTTATTATGCTTCCTCAACATTGTGCTACACTCCCCCACTCCAAATATGTCCATATTCTTTAGAAATAAAAGCAGGGATATTAAACATGAGTTACCTCCTGTTCAATATCCCCCGTTTGGAACGCTTGTAAAATATTCTATTTTGACAACGTTGTCGTTGTTTACAAATCATTTTCTAGAATAATTTATAATGATGGCTTCTTGGGTACCTTCATCGTAAGCAATCCATAACTCATCTCCGACAACTACACCATAAACAGGTTCAATCGTCTGTTTAATGTCATAGGCAATGCCGTCTTTTTCTACGATAATATTGGCAAATGGCCGTTCTCCCCTTGTTCCATCAAAATGAACAGAGAGCACTATAGCAGCGCCCTGCTTCCCTTGAAGTAATCGAGTTTCTTTCTGTAAATCGTCTATTTCCATGGAGACTGGAAGGACTGTACCTACAGTAATAGACAGGTTTTCAGGAGCAAAGATACTATTAACTTTACGAATTCTGTCAGCCCCACTAGTAATCATTACTTCCATCAGCATTAACTGCTTATGTTCAATAATGACCGGCATTTTCTGCACATGGACTACTTCACCTTGAAGAGTAAGCTGATTCGATGCTTTACCAGTACTTCCATTGCCATACCTTATTATTCTCGCCATTCCTTGAATTAAAATAAGGTTCGCTCGATCACCAGTACGATATTCAAATCCGAAAGGTTGAACGACAGGTATTGTATAATCGCGTCCTTCAGCTATGAAGCGAAGTAGAAGAGCTTGACCTCTGTTTACATTACCGTAGCGGTCGATACGAGCGAGGACTGCATCTTTAATATGGACCGGTGTAGATTCCTGTGCCACATGTTGTAAATTCTCTTCTGTAATGAAAACAGCCTTTTGTTTCTTTCGGTTGTAACTAATCATTACGCTTTCGCCAATTTGAATAGGATTCAAGTAGGAGATGACTTTCTTGATTTCCACTTCTTTCACTTGACCATCATCCTCGAACTGAACAGTAAACAGCACTTGTGGACGTTCATTTACATAGACACCTGTTTCTTTCATATCGATAATTCTGCCCTGAATATGCTGACCATCTCTCACTTTTTTCATACTGGATCTTGCCATCATGCCAGGGACGAATGCAACACTTAGAAATAAGGCTAGCACGATAAAGACCCAAACTCCCCAGTTAATAACAATTGCTCCGCCTTGTTTTACATAATTCCAGAAACTTTGAATGGAGATTTTGTTTTCTTCTTCCTTAAGCATCCATCCTTCTACTTGATTGCTTGAAAGTACATTAGCTACTTGGTTTTCCATATCGACATAGCCTGCCGCAAGATCTCCTCCACGATAGTAAAGGACATTATTACCCAATTGCTTGTAGAAATCCGTCTCACTATTTTTTATATTCTCATAAGGAAGCTGCTCTAGTAGAACAGTGGCATCTTGAAATTCCCCGGATTTCTCATTGTATACATATCCAATAACAGTTCCTTTCATTTCATCTTCCGCAGTCGATCCGGCGATTAGCACTTCCTCGTCATTCAATAAAAATACACGGGCTTGATATACCGGCTTTGGTGTAGGGACTGCGGCTCCCCATCGCTTCTCGTTAGCATCATAAAATGTTGCTTCTTCAGGGTAGTTCCCATTTTCACGAACTAACTTTCCATTATTAAAACCGAAGTCATTGGCAAAGTGAGCACCTGCCCGATCTTGTGCAGCAAATGTCCCTTCATCTTTGTTTTGAAGCAACACGGATAAATCACCATGATTGTTTACTATTCCGCTAACAAGCGCAGTTCTATCGTCCTTTAAACTTACTGAAAATATTGGCACTACCTGGTCGTTTTCAAAACTTCCATGCACTTCATCTATCCGAATTGGCCTAGCCGGAAGTAAACCCTCTTCGCCCAAATTTACTTTATCTAGTTTTCCATCTTTAACTTGCGCTACAAAAAATGAATGTGGAGATTCCCAAGCTACAATGAGTCTGCCTCGCCAGGAATTAACCCTTTGACTCCATGCGGATGGAATTTCGATTGTTCCTTGAGCCAACTCTTCTACCTCACCTGTTGAGTGGATATAGTTTATTTGCAGTCCACGTGAATCATCGTAGGTTGGGACGATAATGCCATCCTGCTCATAAATTGCCGGTCCCAGATCACCTTGGAAATTGGTATGTACTGTAGTCTTGTTAATTAACGTTTCCTTATCGGTATCAAAAAGATACACATCGTATTGTTCTGCGAATTGGTCATCTTTTGAGAAGCCGATTAACTTCTTTCCCTCGTCTAGCATATAAGCGCTCTCCACAGTTGGTGTTGAGACATCCATATATCGCATGTAATCTTTCCACATGTAAAAACTCAGAAAAATTACTGGAATCAAAAACACTAAATTACCAAGCGAAATTGCTCGCTTTTTTTTCATCCTATTTCTCTCCCTTTAAATCAAGTTATGCTTTGTTTTTCGGTCTTCCTCCTCCAACCATAGTCAATATATCCAATGTTCAATTAAATAGTGAATAGAGCAAAGTCTGTTTTGTTCTGTTTTATACAAAATGCCGACAAGCGATATGCATTTTTCAATCTTGCAAACCATTTCATTATACTAAATATTGAGAGAAATAAAAAAAGCCACTGGTCCTAAATCAGTGGCTTTTGTATATAACTTTAGTATAATAATTGGCTTAACAGAGCAATAGCTATTTGCAAAATCGCCAGCAAGCAATGCGAATGCCTTGTCATACAGATTTATCAAATCATCCATCACATATTCGAACTGATATTAGTGTACAATTCGTCCAAGGTCATTTTGATTATTATTACTTAATGGTTTTTACACCATTCTTTAAGAACAAACTTCTATAGCTTGTGTAGATTAAATTTTCAAAATATAAATTCAGATTATAGAATCCTTCATTTATAGATGTTACTATTTTAAGGAAGAGGCTACCAGATAGATATGTAGTTACACTAAAATCATTTGGAGGTAAACATGGAACAAAAGCTTATTGAGCAATTGAACGAGTGGCATGAAGTAGACGAACATCAGCGAATTGTTGATTTGCTAATAGCCATTCCTGAAGAACAGCGAGACTATGAATCCATTAGCATTTTAGCTAGAGCCTATAACAATTTAGGGCTTTATGAAGAAGCGCTCCATCAATTTGCTAACATTGCTGAAGCTGGAAAACAAGATTCGCTATGGCATTATCGGGTAGGCTTCGCTCTTTATTATTTACAGCGATATGAGGAAGCCACTGAAGCTTTTAGCAAATCTGATCAAATAGAGCCAGGTGATCAAAGTACAGTGTATTTTTTAAGTCAGAGCACTCGTAAAGCGAAGAAGCAGCAAAAAGAGGAACTACGGCTTGCCAAAAAGAAAGAATCCTTAGCGCGTGGCGATTTTGCAGCGCAGAAGAGTCCTTTTTCAGACATGTCTCTATCAGATTTCTGGGAGGATAGTGAATACGCAAGATCATCCTATCAATGTGAGCCACCGACAGACGAACTAATCGATTCTATTGAAAAAGAACTTGGTTATAAGCTTCCCGCCTCTTATATTTCCTTAATGAAACAGCAAAATGGCGGGGTACCGAGGAACACTTGCTTTCCAACAGAGGAGCCGACTTCCTGGGCTGAGGATCATATTGCCATTACAGGAATTGCGGGTATCGGGCGCGAAAAAAGCTATGCCTTGTGCGGAGATCTAGGTAGTCCATTTATGATTGAGGAATGGGGATATCCAGACATTGGAGTAGTCATTTGTGACTGTCCATCAGCGGGTCATGATGTCGTGATGTTAGACTATCGAGCTTGTGGTAGGGATGGTGAACCTGAAGTTATTCATGTCGATCAAGAAGACGATTATGAGATTACTTTCCTTGCCGATAATTTTGAAGCGTTTATTAGAGGCTTAGTGAGTGAAGAACACTATGATACTTCTGAACAAGACAAAGAAGATGCACTAGCTAAAGTAGCGCACGGTAAGTTTTCTCCTTTGCTGGAAGAGTTATGCTCACGCGTAACCGAAGTAGAACAAGTAGAACAAAAAATCCGCAACATCTGTACACAAATTGTTGAAGAGAAAGGCCATTTCAGTTTTCATGCAGATGAATTATCCTATGCCATGTATGATGTACAATTTTGGTTATATACCAAGTCGTATCCGGATACTAGTCACGATCAATATGTATCCGCTTATCAGAACATCATCGCATTTGGCGGAGAATTCGGACAAGGAGGCTATGCTCCTGGCTTTATTACAGATTGGCTTGAACGACGTAAGAAGGAAAGACGTATCGTCAAGAATCACGGGAAGATTCACTTTACCGATGGCTATAAAGATGCCGTAATAAATATGTTAAAAGAAGCCTAATGGCTGAATAGATTTATGCTTAAATTGAAAAAAGCCTGCTTTCATAGCGGGCTCTTCTTGTTTTGTTTTACTTTATTCCTTAAAGGCTAATCGGTAATCAACTTTGCTGATATGCGGTTGCTGTCATTCTGTCTGTTGGACATAAAAACATATAAAAAATACCTTCTGCATATTCGTCGAAATCCGCATAATCAATCTGCCCGATATATTGCATTCTTCGTTCACAACAAGGACAAACTGGATACTCCGGCTCTTGTACCCAAGTTGGATGACCGCCAATCTGCGAATCCAATTGTGACATCGTCCAAACCGCAGCATAATACGGTGATTGCGGCTCATCAGAAAGAACTAAACTAGGTGTCGTTTCCGCTTCACTAATTAGGTTATCGCTATCAGGAAGATAATCAGGTTCTTGATTATGGCGGCTCCAAACAGGCACGCCATGATTGTCCAACTCCATGTATATTGTGCTAAAGCCCCCACATACATCACAAGTTATGACCTGTAGGTTCTCTATCTGCAAGTTTAAATATTGTAATGCCGGATGGGAGGTAGCTACGTCCATCAACTTCATTAACTTCCTATTGCACCATGGACATGTTGAATGGCTTGACTCTAGAAAATGGGCATGATGTTTTTCATTTACATCATCATCTTGTTGGTCTGCTTGCCTAATCGCATAACATAAAGGGTTCATTAAATTACGCTTCTCTCCCTCAGGTGTAAGCTCCCATCCTGCATCAAGCGCATACGTTTCAGGCGTTACAAACAACTGCCCCATCCATGTTGGAGGCTGCATTTGCCATTCCCGAAACTGCTCTGTAACAGTAGTATCACCAATCCATCCGAGTACTAGGAGGAGATAATTACGGTTGTCTTCATCCCATTTCACTTGCCCTAAAAGCTGATCACGAATGTTTTGTGAAGCATCTTTAAAAAGAATCGGATTATTAAACATGCTGCGCTCTATAAGTGCAGGCAAAGCATCGGATATATTAGCATCACGGTAACACACCAGTGATAATAAAATATCTTGTGCTTCACTTTCATTGTTAACAGCGAGTAATTCCAATGCATATTTCAACATACCGTCCGCTTCTTCGTCTGATAAAGATATGTACACCTGCTCCATGCGTAACGGAAACGAAACATATTGGACAAGCGGATCATACTTTCTCGGCGCATGCATGACCTTGAGAATGTCAACATAATCTGTTAATCCTTCATAGAGATTGACCGTTTTGCGGTGCTGCTTAATATATGCTTGTTGTTTTTTTCGTTCCTGCTCTTGATAGCAGGGCATGCAGATTCCGCCTGTCTTGGCTACGGTGCTCGGCAAAATTGCTGCATTGCAACCTTCAGTCTTACATGGTATTCGTTCTGTCATATTAGATTCCCCCCTTTATTTGTCATCAGCTAACCTTGCCTGCCACTGGGCTTCATGATGTTAATATACTTGTATCTAATAGGTAGCCATAAATATAATAGGTATCGTTATCTAGTCGGTATGGAATGGATAATTCCTCTAATATATTGACAAAATTATCTGTGATATCAATCAATTCTGGTGACACGAGTCTCCCTCGATGTTTCAAATATCTTGGCCTTACTCTAATCCACTCGACACTGTAAAATGGTTCAATGCCCTCTTGCCAATCTCCCCAATACCACACATCCGTTTCAAATTCTTCTGGGTGTGGGATATCTTCTAACAAATACTTGCATTGGTATGGTGGCGGAAATAATAACGTATTTATAACGGCATCTTGCAGTTCTCGCCACTTTGTATTATTCATAATCGAAACTAAATTTCTCTCTGCAATGGCCTTCATTACTTTCATTTTGTTTTGATTTACTGTCATATTGAAACCTCAGTTCGATCAGTTTTTGTATGGATCGCATAGGACAAGCTTGGAAATCGCTTTGCAAAGTCTGCAAGCCTTGCCGTTAAAGGGGCATAAACTTTTTCAAGTGAACATTTACAACATGCAGTGAAATGAGAGAAGCTGCCAAACTCCACAGTTTCACGGCTGAATGCAGCATATCAAGGTGTCGAGCCCTTTCGCTCATGATATAGCCCTAACGCATCACAAGCTCCATTTAACACATTCTCTTGTAACCGATCGACAGAAATATTGGATAGTTGATGATTCCCTACATGATCTCCATCATTTAATAATTGATAATATGTTGACGCGTTTACGCTGACGCCTATCACCTCAAAAAAAGACAATCCGATGTTTAAAGAGTCGGTCGCGCTAATATTCTCAGTATTATAAATCGCGATTCCTGTAATCAAGCCAGTCACCTCATATTTTTCATGAGTAACAGTCTTATTGGGTGTTATTGTTCGCCCAAATTTTCTAATACTATCGTTAAAATATCCCTGCTCTCATTATTAAGATCACCTTTCAAATACTCTTTTATATATGGGATGGCTGGTGCTCCAAGCGCAACTAGTTGTTCATAGGCTTCATAATCTGTTCGCCAGAAACTTTTCATACTACCTTCACCAAATTCTCCTCCTTCGATCACATTGACCCAATGTTTTACTTGTTGATCAAGGGAGAGTTGGTGTATAGCATCGACAGCAGACTGAAATTCCTGGTCTTTACGCTTTAAGTCTGGCATTGCTTTATACAATTGGTCTAAGGGTACACAGTTTCTGACGAGTTGGCTTAGTGTCAAATAATCACCACCAACGCCATCCGCCGCTGAAACGTAGGCAATGAAGTCCTCTGTTTGGTTTAATTGTTTTAAATCGTTGTGCAATCGTTGAATAACATCCATGGCGATTAAAAATAGCTCCGAATCTATAATCGTCTTTTCAAATAGATAATTCTCCTTATTGCTTAAATACTCAGGTGTTTCTTGACTAATACAGCTGTACATTTCAAGATAGCTTTCTAGGCACGCAGGCATGTCTTCAAACATAAAGGGATAATCACCTTCACTAAATTTACTTGAACGATAGACCTGCTCTTTTGTTTGATTATAAATTTCGTCACCCGTTCTCATATAATTTTCTTGATAACCGTCGTAACATTCTGCAACAGTTTGCTCTAAGGAAGCCCGATTATTTATGTACACAATGTAGCTACCGTTATAGCTATCGGTATAGATGGAGAAGGTATACACATCTTTATTTTTTCCTTCTTCTATATAGTTAGAGATAGCCGATTTGCAGAAGTCGTATAGCGCATTCTCAAAATCTTTTCTACTAACGAAAATCCCTTCATGTGGATCAAATGTCGGGATTTCCTGAATGGTTTGAGAAGTTGAGCATAGTAGAAACGTACCTTTGCCTTCCAATTCTCTTGTCCCACTGATTAACCTTCCAATTTGAACATCATAACTCATTGTGATATACATCCCCTTTATCGTTTATAGTCGGGTTGTTCCAACGTAATAGGATTTAAATTATTGCGTACCCAGCAAACTGCCAGTTCACACAGCCTCGCTGGTTCATCATCACCATGTCCATTGTGAAGTGCCTTTATTAATGTTTCTGCCTCCTGAAGTGCAGCATCATTTAATGGTGTACCCATGCTAAAGTAATGGTTTAGACGATTAAGCATTTTACGATATTGATTATCCCAGTTAACTCCACCGTTATCTAAAATTTCGTATGCTACTTTACCAGTAATACGAATAACCTCACCCTGTACCGTTTTCGCATGTCCTTGTGATGGAATTAATAAACGCCATAATTCATGATGTTGTGCCTGCCATCCCTTTGTAGATACCGCTATTGGAGAGGTGCCATCATGGGTCATTCGCTTCTCTACTGGAGGAACATCAAATAGTTCATATAGATGCAATAGTGCCTCATCTGTTTGATTTAAATATTCTTTATTAAAGCCATCTCTGTGGAATTCAAAGTCTGTTCCAATTCGCTTTATAGATTTTTTCATTTCCTGCGTTACAGTTACGCCAGCATTAAGCAAAATATCGGCAACTTTCGCCATATTGACGATATCGATATTTTTACACATAGCTAAAGCTTTTTCTAAAGGCGTCTGTTTCATCATATTTTCCGCGTTAATATTTGCCCCTTTGGCAACCAACGTCTGTACCGTATGTGGATTACCAAAACCTGCGGCGACAAATAAAGGTGTCTCATCTTGATAATCACTAGCTTCTATATCTGCACCTAAATCAATCAGCAATTCACTAGTACCGTTCGAAGTTATTGCATGTTTATGTAAAGGTGTTCTTCCATAACTATCACTAGCATTGATATCAGCCCCCTGTTCCACGAGCCAGCGAACGAATTCATGCGTGATATTGAAAAAGCCCAAGGCTGTTGATTTGCTGTAACCACCACGAGCATCTAATTCGCATTTCATAAATACCTCTTTTAATGCTGATAGATTACCTGCTTCAATTAGTTCTTCGAAATTTTTCGGTAAGGTCTTTTTCTTCTTGCCCATCGTTGTTTTCTCTCCTTACGTCTGTTTTTTCATTTTACTGCATCACTAAATTTTACCACTTATTCATTTCTTGTCTATTTCCTGCACCCATCAATAGGATGTCATAAATATGGAGAGATTCCCTTAATGGAGGGAACGATGGAGAATGCTTAAGGAGTGTCTTAGGAGGGGGCTCGATACTTTATCATTTATTTCATTCTTAAATCTACTTTACTTCAATGACTATCTCTTGCTCGACATTCAGTTTATGCAAGTGACTTATTAAGGAATCAAATTCTTTTTCTTCTATTGCATACTCAATGTCTATGGAATCAGCTACACCTAGTGAACTTGCAGTCTCTTTTGATAAAATAATAGTAATTAATTTTTTACTTAGTATTATCTTTACTATGCCTCCATACGCCGCTCTATTTTCACTATTAAGTGTAATATGAACCTTATTGAGCATCGGTATATCATCTATAAATAACGACTTTTGCAATAACACATAGTCCTTCGTGTCAAATTCATCATCTGCAAAACCAATTATTATTGTCTCATCCTCCATACCAAAATAAACAAATGACGCTTTTAGTAAAATGGACATTTAATTACTCCTCCCCTAATATCTAGTTGTATTAATCGTTAATTTGCAAAGCCACATAGCAATATACGATTCGACTTTCTATCATGTATTTCCGCTTGCCAATAATGCAGATCATTTATTTCTCTGTACTCTAGTTCTTTATCTATCTTTTTAATATTTGTTCTAAATGGCTTTTTCAAAAATACAACAATGCTATCAGGAGGCCACCCTTCCCAAGTCTCAGTAATTTCATTTCCAAGCAATAATTCATTGCGTAATATAGCTTTCAATTTCTCAGAAAGCCCCTCAATATGTTCTTGCTTGATATTGTTATTGATAGCTATCCCTCGTTTCTTTTTATTAAATCTTACCCATAATTAAATAAATCCGTCTTCAGGTTCACCCACATCAAATCCGACTATTTTGGTAGCTTCCACTTTAAAGCGCTCTATCCAGGTGTGCCAGTCATCATGATTCATCTGTGCAAAAAAGGATAGCCCACTTGGTTCTACCGAGGCCATTATAAAAACATCATCCTCTTCGTGCCCAAACCAAAAGGGAATGCCATTTGTATATCCTAGCCACCCGGGCATACACTCGTATACATTTGTCACCCTATCCCACACTTCAAATGGTAAGTCATACCATATATTTAGATTGCATTGTTGAGCGTTACTAATACTCATTTGTATCCCTCCTATTGCCTTCTATCTCCACTAATTCTCGCAGTCTTGTTAGTATCTTTGTTACATGTCCATTGATAATGACGGCTTCAAATAGTCCTTCCGTAAATCGATCGCCTCGTATATAACTAGTCATCAATTTTCGCAGTGTAGCTAAATCTGCTTTCTTGACATGCTCTTCTATATCATTTGCAATTTGCTTATAAGCTTCATTTTCATGCAACCAACTCTTCCAATCGAATACAATGAGAAAACCTGTATTACCTAATTCATCGTGAAATTGTCGAATTTCTTCACATGCAAGCATATTCCTTTTTTCGTTTTCACTCGGCATTGCGTCTAGTCTTTGGAAAAAATCAAGAAATTTAACTAGCTTATTTAACGCTTCATAGTTTATTTCTGGCAGCTGTGACATCCCATTCACCTCCATTCATCTAGTTAAAGATTTAAATTTTAAGAATTCATAGTGCTAAATGGAAATCCTCTTTATTCATTTTCTAAATCACGAAGAAGTGACGTATCCAATTTCTCTTTCCCCAAATAACCGCTACATATAACTGGACGGTTAATGATGTCATACAGTTTTTTAAGATCCGAAATATACTCTTTCGTCCATGTTTCAAATGAGTCGAATTCCGCCTTCGAAATTTGATGGTACTCAGGGGAGTCTGTTACCCCAGTTAAAACCTCATAGGCATAAATATGATCGCCAAACTTGCCGACAGATTGGTATCTACCTGTTTTGAGACGGACATATTCAGTGTATCTCAAGTTCATCACTATCCTTTCTATATTTTCTCATTACTGTAAGTCTTACTTCTCATGCTTTAGCAACTCGTCTCGCGCTTCCGTCAGCGCGAACCCTAGCAGGTTTTTGCCCCGCCATTTCATTGGATTCTCCACATCTGGATTGGACTGGCCCATCCCTATTCCCCATATACGGTCTCTCGGGCTAGCTTCAACTAGGATGCGGTTCTTCGTTGATTTAAGATAATCAGCCAGTTGCGGATTTTGTGAAAATTTCGCTAAGCTTGCTCTTTTGACAATGTCATAGCATTCCTTATCCCAAATATCTTTATCAAAGTTTCGAACCGCACGCCCAAAAGCTTTCATCTCTTTTGGATGCTTAGCATGAAGGATGGACTCCAGCATTTCCTCATCACCAAACAACCTCGCTTTCTCAGCCATCATAAACTGCTCGGCACATGAATATTTTGTACCCTCTATCGTAAATGAGCACATCCACCATTGACTGAAGCAGCTTTTGTCGACACTTCCGTCCTTAGACGGCGTATGCCCCCAAAAAAACACATATTTAAATTTCTTTCCCTCGTTATATGCTTTTTTTAATTCATCTATATTGTAAATCATCCTTCATCCTCCCAATTTCTCCGATACAAGCGAGATGGTCGATGCCCCGCATTTTCGGTGTATTGATCAGTTTCCGCCACAAGATCGGCCACTTTACGTCGGAATGCTGCCTTCAACAATTCTTTATCCAACACTACCTCATAAACTTGCTGTAGTTCTGTTAAAGTAAAAAACTTCGGCATTAAATGCAGTGCAATATCCGTATAATTTACTTTGCCTCGCAACCGCTCAATAGCACATGCGATCATCTTTGCATGGTCGAACGCTAATCCTTCATTCGAGACAATCTTAAAATCCGTGCCAGTAGATGTCGTCTTCGCAGTTATCGTCTTTGCCACGACCGCTGAAAGTTCTTCTTCTTCACTGCTTAGTATAAGTTCGTATTCCAGCGTCTTCATGTAGCCATCCTCAATCAACACTTTTTCTTCCTTAAGTGGTCGATACGTGACCTTGAACCAGGCGGCGTCTGCTGCATCATCGCCTGCCTTCAGTTCCAACTTGTCGCTATTAATCAAAGCCATATAGCTGCAGCTTATCACCCACGTTCTTGGATCCCGTCCAATATCACTAAAGGTATACAGCTGCTCCAAATAAACGTCTTCCACGCCTGTTTCCTCTCGTAGTTCCCTTACCGCTGCCTGTTCTGTCGTCTCATTCGGACGGACAAAGCCGCCAGGTAGCGCCCATTTGCCTAAGAAGGGATGCCCTGCACGACGAATCAGTAGGACGCGTAGCTCTTTTTCCGGCAGTTTGCGATAACTGTCAGCCTCCTCTTCTGTCACAGTAAATATCACCATATCCGTCGTCACCGAAGGACGCTCATAGTCTCCTACCTTGTATTGTTGCAAAAATTCACGTTCTGTCAGTCCATCTTTATCTAACAAATCCAATTGACTTGCCTCCTTTATATTTATACATTAAGTAGTTTACTCTCCGAAATAGTTGCTGAAGGGCTCAAACTTCGCCAATACCTCGTCAACTTTGTTTATACGTTCCTCCAGGCTTCCCCGTAGCGTAATAAAAGGAATCCGTCGCTCCTTCAAATCTGCAATAATCTGCTTATGGAAAATATGCCGCTTCTGATCTCCGCTGCGGTCCCACGTATCGTCATAAGGTATATCATCATCACATAGGAAAAACAAATCATAGCGCTGTGCATTCTCTAAAGCGAGCCGTGTTAACAGCTCAGGCGCCTTGCCGTGGTAATCCTGAGCAAACATATACGTCGTAATCGCATTGGTGTCGACAAAAAGATAGCGGTTCGCTGCAAGCAATGCCTGTTCTTCACGCTCGATATGACCGACCGCAATATCATCGAACGCTTCGAAGCCAATTCGGCGGTCCACCTGATGCTCAGTCCAATAATCACGACCGTATTCGCTTGCGAACGTCGTGCCATAACGCTGTGCGAGCGCTTCAGTAATTGTCGATTTACCCGTTGACATGGCGCCAACGAAAACAACTTTCGTAATTAAATCTCTGTATACAATATCACTAACAAACTCTCTGTATTTATAAGGATTGGAACGAACCATCGTTGCTGAAATGGGCACTAGCTCGCGCGCTTCATCCACGCGTCTATCTACGGCTCCCAATGCAACACTCATATGCTCGCCGTAAAATTCGCTTGAGTAAAAATGTGTGACTTGCTCTCCGTTTAGCAAACCGAGTATATACTCTTCTTCCCGAATCTCATGCTCTCTATCATCCGAATAGCCGTCCGGGCCATCCCAAGCTTCGATTACTCGCACTTGCGGATAAAGCTTGCGAATCCAATTTGCTCGGATATGCAGCGGAATCGGGCTGACCGTCGTCTCGTAAATAACGACGATTAATTCATCAACCTCTTGTAACGCCGTTTCAATCATAAACTGATGCCCTTTATGCAGCGGGGCAAACTTCCCCAGTGTAAGTCCTAGCGTTTTCATAGCGCCACCTCCTTAACCACTTTATTCCAAGTATAGTATCCATAAAACGCGTTGACCAGATATGCGCTCCACATTACAATCATTAGTAAACCTTCGCCACTCCCATCTAGCATACGAATCGCCCACAATAGCACTGTGAAAAGATTTAGCACGATATAAACTAACCATTGTTCCTTAAATCTTCGAACCATTAAAATCGTCGCTACAATAGATAACACTGTCGTAGTTGCATCGATGTACGGTGAGTTTTGTCCTGGAATGAATGACAACCCAAATCCAACTAGCAAGCAGCCAATCACACTACCCATACCAATTAGCAGCAACCCTTTTCGATCCAGCTGTCGCATGACTAGCTTGCCATCTTCTTGGCGGTTATTTTTCCACATATAGAAGCCAATGACATTCATCGGAACGAAAAATAGTAAATTCAGCATTACCTCTCCAAACAAACCATTTATAAAAGCCAAATACGTGTACCCGATCGTATTGTACATACCGAATACATAACTCATCAGATTGCCTTTCGCCGCAAGCACCACGCATAACACACCGGTAATAAAAACTGTAAATCCAAATAAAGAATCCTTTGATATCACCGTAAATACGACAGCGATTGTGGTAAACAGCACTAACCACGTCATTTCAAAAAGATTCCAGCTCCCTGCCATCTTCTTCATCTTGCATCCCTCCACTTTTTTCCGCTCTTTCATAGAGCAAATGTTTTTTCTTAGTATCATTTTGTTAATAACATTTCGTTACTATCAAAATTAACAGAAAATCCTGCAAAGGTCAAGAAAATATTTCCTAATTTTGCAGGATGATTTTTATATTTGTAATGATACAGTAAAAGGTGGAGATGATGCCCCTTTCCTAAGCAATGAGAACAAAGTTTTTCAATTACTCTGCTTCCTTCACAAGCAGTGATTTTATATTTTCATTCAGCAAAGTAGCTTGCGATAAGGCTAGTTTATCTTTGATGATTTCGCCAGGCTTATTTGCCTCCCCAATAATATATGACCACAATGACATATTTAAAAATTCAAATGTGTATTGAAACTGCTGAATAAGAGGTAAGCCCTTGATTCTCGGATTGTCCCCACCTACGATTACAACAATTGTTGTTATTTGTTTCAATCGCTCTTTTAAATGAGGGAAACGTTGATCGCGTATGGATTGGCTAAATCGATCAAACATATTTTTCATTGTGCCCGACATGCTGTACCAATATATTGGCGTTGCAAAAACGACAATATCGCTATTTTGTAGTTCCTCTATCACATGGTCATAATCATCATGAATTGCTTGAAAACCACCTTCCGAATGACGTAAATCTTCAATTGGTTTGATATGCAAATCTTTGATATATATTTTTTTATGTTCGATATCTTGCAACACTATATCTGTTAATTGCTCAGTATTTCCTCCATTTCTTGAACTCCCAATAAAACTTACAATTTTCATTTTTCATGCTCCTATCTATCCGTATTTAATAAATGTAGTATATAATGACAAAGTATATCGATAAAGATGAATATATCGATAGTATCAATCGGAAATTTCGATTTAGAGGTGAAAAGGTGGAAATTAAACATTTACAAACATTTTTAACAGCCGCAAAGACGTTAAACTTTACGCAAACAGCTAAAATATTAGATTACGCTCAGTCAAGTATTACTGCCCAAATCAAATCATTAGAAGATGAGTTGGGCACATCATTATTTGAGCGATTAGGAAAACGAATTTACCTGACAAAAGCCGGCATAGAATTAACACAATATGCCGAAAAAATAATTCGACTTGATGAAGAAATGCGTCATGCGGTAACAGGAGATAAAGAATTACATGCCTTTTTAACAATCGGTGCTCAAGAAAGTCAATGTACCTATCGATTACCTAAAATACTTAAAGCCTTTAAAGTGTTACACCCTCAAGTAGAACTTATTTTTAAACCAGTCCATACAAGTGAGATCGCAAAAGGCCTACTACAAACTGACCATATAGACTTGGCATTTATCACCGATACTCGAAAGGTACTATCAACAATCCACACTGAAACGTTACTAGAAGAGGATTTAGTGTTAGTTGCTTCACCAACTCATCATTTGAATTCAACTGACAAGCTAACATTAGAAGATATAGCACAAGAAACGATTTTATTAACTGAAAAAGGCTGTTCTTACCGAACTCAATTTGAAAATAAGCTACAGCAAGACGGTATTTATCCAAGGCATGTCATTGAATTTGTAAGTATAGAAGCGATAAAACAATGTGTTATTGCGGCATTAGGTATTTCTCTTCTTCCTAGAATGGTAGTAGAAAAAGAGCTTACAAGTGGCGTACTAATAGAACTACCAATTCCATTAAACTTAAACCCCATTTATACAGAAATAGCTTGGCATAAAGATAAAAATATCCCTTCGTACTTAAATGATTTTATTGAAATTGTGCGCGAGGAATATAAAAGCTTGTAAAAAAAAGTACCGATTCTAGCCGATACTTAATAGTGAAAGAAGGCAATGGCATTTAAACAAGTTGTGACCTACAGCTAATGATCGGAGATGGAATAATTGGACGAAAAAAGCATAAAAATGGAGACTTATTTTACAACAAAGGATATTGCCAAACGTAATATGTTATTAAAACAATTAGTATTTGACTTACCAGAGGACGGAAAGGACTTTTTTCTAAAAGCCTATAAAAAAGAACGCTATTTAGATATGCGGCTGACTGCTATTAGAGGTTATGCTGCCTTTGCAAGCGAAGAAGAAGTAACCCTATTAATGAAAAAAATGTTGGAAATCTTAAAAAAGCGTCCCGAAAGTACCCCATATAATTATCAAGAATATGAAATTTTACGATCTGCTTTTTTAATGCCTTACTTGCTAGAAAACTATTCTTATAACTGTTTTCAAAACTTTAATGAACAGTTAAAGAAACAATACGATGCCATGCCCAGCGTTTTCAAAGGCATTTTTACATGCGACACTAACGGTGAACATATCCAACTCATTCCCCCAGCAGTCGTCAAAAGAAACATTGAACATTTCCTACGTGGGTGAATAAGGTTACGGATTTCCTCTATTAGAAAACCTTTATTAAGATAACAAAGCTAACAGATAGACTTGCATGCATGACTGAACTTCATGATGCAAGTCTTTTTTCATTCATACTCGCACCTGATATGTAGCAGTAGCAAATTAAAATTCACTACATTGACTTATTCTCCCTTCTACCAATATATTTTTGCACTTCTAATAATATCTTTTAAAGCTATTAATATCGTTGTAGAAATACAATTTAAACATAAGATGAATTGTATAAATAGACTTGCTATAGGACAAACTTTAAAAAGAAAATTTTGGAGGTGCAAATGACGTGTTTGAGAAAAAATTAGCGCTTCATGAAACAATGGAATTTCATGAAGTCATTAACTTTATGACAACAAGTTTACTTAAATCGAAGCTGAGTCAAGGTGTCGTCTTTGATGATGATTTAAGAGCATTATTAGACAAAAATGTAAAATTATCGACCCCCGCTCTCACTGCTATGGTTAAGCTCTACTCTAAATCAGAATTAGAATATTAGGAGGACAATACTATGAAAGACTATTTAGATCCTATTAATTCAATTGGCATGCCTGAGCTAACTGATTCGGGGGTTGCTCTGGAGTTTTTACTTACAACAAAGACCGGTATTAGAAATCTTTCCATTGCCTTAACAGAAACAGCTTCCCCTGCTCTTCAGAAAATCCTAAGAACTCAGCTCGATGTCATGGTTGATTTATATTTTGAAATTTCTGAACTGATGGTAAAAAAAGAATGGTTAAAACCTTATGATCTAGAAGGGCAAAAAGAACTGGATATTAAATCTGCCGAAAATGCGATTAGTATCGCACAGTTGGATTTATTCCCTAAAAGTATGAATCGAAAAGGAATGTTCCCTACCCCACCGAAAAAATAAATGAAAAAGAGGGATTTTTTAATGAAAGCTGTCACTTTTCAAGGTATAAAAAATGTTGAGGTTAAAGAAGTACAAGACCCTAAAATAAAAAAAGCGGATGATATTATTGTTCGGTTAACGACTACTGCCATTTGTGGCTCAGACTTGCATTTGATCCATGGAATGATTCCAAATATCGGAAAGGACTATGTCATTGGCCATGAACCGATGGGCATTGTAGAAGAAGTTGGCAAGGATGTGACAAAGGTTAAAAAGGGTGACAGAATTATCATTCCTTTTAATATTGCCTGCGGGGAATGCTGGTTTTGCAATCATGAATTAGAAAGTCAGTGTGATAACGCAAACGATAATGGCGAAATGGGTGCCTACTTTGGTTATTCAGACACAACGGGTGGTTTTCCGGGAGGACAGGCAGAGTATATGCGTGTTCCATACGGCAATTTTATCCCGTTCAAAATTCCAGAGCAATCCGAAGTGCCTGATGAAAGTCTCGTGCTCCTTGCCGATGCTGCCTCTACTGCTTATTGGAGTGTAGAAAATGCCGGTGTAAAGAAAGGAGATACTGTCGTTATTCTTGGCTGCGGACCTGTTGGACTGTTAGCACAAAAATTTGCTTGGTTGAAAGGCGCAGAAAGAGTCATCGCAGTTGACTATATCGGGTATCGTCTTAAACATGCAAAGAAGACAAATAACGTTGAAATCGTTAATTTTGAAGACCATGAAAATTGTGGTGAATATTTGAAGGAGATTACTAAGGGCGGTGCCGACGTTGTTATTGATTGTGTCGGGATGAGCGGAAAAATGACGCCGCTCGAATTTCTGGCCAGTGGCGTAAAACTTCAAAGTGGTGCTATGGGCGCCATTGTCACAGCCAGTCAAGCTGTACGTAAAGGCGGAACGATCCAAATTACCGGTGTATATGGTGGTCGATACAACGCCTTCCCACTCGGAGATATTTTCCAGCGTAATGTGTCAATTCGTACTGGACAAGCACCAGTTGTTCATATCATGCCCCATGTCTATAACTTAATCGCTGACGGTAAAGTGAATGCCGGAGATATTATTACACACGTCCTCCCTCTAGAAAAAGCAAAACACGGTTATGAAATATTCGATACAAAACAGGAAGACTGTATTAAAGTGGTTTTGAAACCTTAAATATAGCGGTAAAAATGAAAAGCGCTTCAAATCCTTGATGTTAAAGGATTTGAAGCGCTTTTCAGTTGGTTCAAATTTGTTCTATCTGAACCTTTAGACGTCCCAGGAGGGATTCGAACCCCCGACCGACGGCTTAGAAGGCCGTTGCTCTATCCTGCTGAGCTACTGAGACATGATGTGTTATCCTAAATAACTTTTCTCTTAGGAAAGACAATATTTATTATATGTCGTTTATAACATAATGTCAACATTAATTTTACTGTGAAGGCAAGGTTTGCCTTGCACCTATTATATACCCATTTATTATATGAATCTATAACTTTCTTTATGCCCTTTCCATACATGACCATCAACGTTTTTTGTTAAAATAATGAAAACGGAAAATGGAGGAATGCGCATGTTTGAACAATCGGTTGTGGTGGTGACGGGTGGTGCACAGGGCATTGGGAAAGGTATTGTGCAGGCCTATGCACAGAGTGGTGCAAAGGTTGTCATTGCAGATGTTCATGCAACGCTTGGTAATCAATTAGCGCATGAATTGCAGGGGCAAGGTTATGCGGTGTTATTTATTGAGACGGATGTTGCGAAACAGCAAGATATTGTCGCTTTAATGGCACAAACAGTTCAACATTTTGGTACGATTACGATTTTAGTAAATAATGCAGGTAAGTTTCAACATGTATCACCTTATGAGTTGACGTTGGAACAGTGGCAAGATATTTTGCACACTAATTTAACAAGTGTTTTATTTGGTTCTCGAGAAGCGGCAAAAATAATGCGGACAAATGAAAATGGTGGTTCCATTGTTTCTCTAGCCTCTACACGGGCATTTATGTCTGAGCCCCATACTGAAGCATATGCCGCTTCAAAGGGCGGTATCGTGGCGTTAACACATGCTTTAGCACGTTCTTTTGGGCCAGATCAAATTACGGTAAACTGTATTTCCCCTGGTTGGATTGAAACGGGGGATTATGAACAGTTACGGACGATTGATCATGCCCAACATTTATCAGGACGTGTTGGTGTGCCGGAGGATATTGCGCAAGCATGTTTGTATTTAACAAATCCAGCTAATTGCTTTGTCACAGGTATTAATCTTACTGTGGATGGTGGTATGACGAAGAAAATGATTTATGAAGATGAATGACCGCTCTCCATTTATGCACATTCCAAGATTGTGTCGAGTAATCTACAATAGAATGAATTTTTTGAGGGAGTGAACATGCAGTGTTTCCATATGCAAATGGCTATTACGGGAATTCTTTAAGCGCCCTTTATATGGCGCCATCTAACCAGTATACGGCGCCGATTCGACACTTTTTACAGCCGCAACAGGATAATCGAAAATGTATTAGTAAAGCGGAGTCTGATTTTATGGCGATGAATCGACTGCTGTGGATGGAGCATGTCAATTGGACGAGAATGACGATTATTAGCATTGTCTTTAGTTTGCCTGATTTACCATTCGTGCAAGCACGACTATTACGCAATGCGACGGATTTAGGCAATTGTTTGCGCCCATTTTACGGCGACCAAATAGCAGATCGTTACGCCGAGCTGATTAAAGAGCATTTACTTATTGCAGCACAGCTGGTTACAGCAGCGAATAAAGGAGATGCGGCTACAGCAGCGGCTAAAGAAAAAGAATGGTATCGTAATGCCGATGAGATTGCTGTATTTTTAAGTACGATTAATCCTTATTTGACGAAAGAAGCTGTACAGCAAATGTTTTATAGCCATTTAGCTTTAACGAAAAAAGAAGCGGTGACGATGATTCAAAAAGATTATCAAACGGATGTGCAAGTATTTGATGAAATAGAGGCAGAGGCTCTTGCCATGTCGGATATGATTGCAATGGCCATTGTCATGCAGTTTTGCTACCGCTTTTATTCATAATGGCTCAAATAAAAAACCAGATTCATTGACAATGCTTGTTGTCCATCAATCTGGTTTTTCGTATTGGTGAAAATACATAGTGCTCGAAGCTAGGATTGCTCTGTATCTGTTTGTTGTGTCTCCACATAACGGTAATATAAATTTCGTAATTCTGATTCTTTAAACTTTCCAAGATGTGTCTTTAATTGAGGATGCACTAAAATTCCCTTTGCGCGAAGTTCCTTGACAAACCAGCCTTTTGAATATGGATGCACGTTGCACAGTCTCCTTTTCCGTTAGTCATCCATAGCGTATGCGCAAAGGTTTTGTGCTGTTACCGTTCTCGCTTTTCCTTCAACAAAAAAAGGCTGGCACAAAAGAGAAAAAGTGTTAGATTGATTGCCGTCAATCTAACACTTTTTGGATTTGCTCAGCATAGTAAGTCGCCCAAACTCTTTTAGTCGTTTATGTGCCACAAAATGTTTGGTACGGACAGTCTGTTGGGGCTGGGAGCTTTGTATATTCATCTTGCTCAGCTGTATAAGCATATGGTTGGGATAATGCTTGTAAAAGCTTATCCATTACTTGATAATCGCCTTGTGTAACAGCGGCTTCTAACGCTTCTTCTACTCTATGGTTACGAGGAATAATAGCCGGGTTATTATCGCGCATTAATTGTTGTGAGGCCGCTTCACTTTCCTCTTGTCTTTGCCGTCTTGCTTGCCACTGTTCATACCATTGTTTAAATGCTGTACTGTCAAATAGTAGCGTTCCTTGGCAGTGATTTAAAGTAAAAGCACGGAATGTATTCGTATAGTCCGCTTCGTACTGTTCCATAAGCGTGAGCAGTTCGTCTATCAATTTTCCATCTTGCTGTTCTTCGTTAAAGATGCCCAATTTTGCTCGCATACCTGTTAGCCAGTGCGCATTGTACAATTGCGGATATTGCTGGATAACGGCTTGGGCAAGTGTTACCGCCTCTTCTTCGTTGTCATGAATAAGTGGCAGCAGTGATTCCGCAAAACGAGCAATATTCCACCCGCCAATAGGAGGTTGATTGCCGTAAGCATAGCGACCTTGGCGATCGATGGAGCTAAAGACAGTTGCTGGATTGTACGTATCCATAAAAGCACAAGGACCATAATCAATTGTTTCACCGCTAATCGTCATATTATCCGTGTTCATTACACCATGAATAAAACCGACTAGCTGCCACTTTGCAATCAATTTGGCCTGTCTTTCCATTACTTGCTGAAGCAAGTTTAAATAGCGATTTGGCTGCGTCTTATCAATCATTGGATAATGGCGTTCGATAGCGTAATCAGCTAATTGTTGAAGCTCCTCATCGCTACCCCATTGTGCGGCAAATTGAAATGTTCCGACACGCAAATGACTGCTCGCCACACGCGTTAAAACCGCCCCAGGTAGTTCGGTTTCACGCAAGATTGTTTCTCCGGTTGTCACGACAGCTAAACTACGTGAAGTCGGAATACCTAGTGCATACATCGCTTCGCTTATAATATATTCACGGAGCATTGGACCGAGCGCCGCACGACCGTCTCCACCTCGCGAATAAGGTGTGCGCCCTGAGCCTTTAAGGCCGATATCATAGCGTTGTCCTGAAGGTGTGATTTGTTCGCCTAGCAACAGTGCTCGGCCGTCTCCTAACATATTAAAATGCCCAAATTGATGTCCTGCGTAAGCCTGTGCAATTGGCAATGCACCACTAGGTATTTCATTGCCCCCAAGCATGTCAATGCCTTCTTGACGTTGTAGTGCAGCACTATTTAAGCCGAGGGACTTCGCGACAGCTTCATTAAAAATGACTAGTTGTGGCGATTGCACACGATTTAATTGTAGATGGCTATAAAATGAACTTGGTAGACGTGCATAGCTATTATCAAAATTCCACCCAATGTTGTTGTCCTTTGTCATTTTATCCCCCTATTCTTTTTTAATTAGTTTTTCTACTATAATGCAATTCATTCATGGACAAAATCCCCAATACATTCAAATAGAAAAACGCTTAAACTCTCTTGTTGCAGAATGTTAAGCGTTTTTCTATCTTTTATACCTTACTTCCGTCTAAACGTGTGTGTCGAAATGCATTCATTGTCATCCGTAAAAAAATCTACCTGATAATAATCATCTTGTATATCGACAAGTGCAAAGCTTTTTTCGTTGCGCCCTCGCGGCTTTAATAAGCTTCCTGGATTGATAAATAAAACATCATCAATCATTTCGGCTCCTAGCACATGTGAATGGCCAAAGCAGGCAATTTGTGCATCGACTTCTTTTGCCCGATATGACAACGATAAAATGGAAGATTTGACATTAAATAAATGACCGTGTGTGGCAAAAACGACCGCATCCCCCACTTGAACGATGACTTCATCTGGAAATGCTTGATCGATATCGCAGTTTCCTCGAACTTTTTTCATGCCGTCAAGTGCAGCATGAGAAAAGGGCAATTCACTATCGCCACAATGAATCATCGTTTCGACAGTTGGATAAAAACGACGCACTTTTTCAATCACATGGCTATCTCCATGTGTATCACTCATCACTAATAGTTGCATGGATATCACCTCTTACTTAATAAGATTTGGCAATTGTTCCTTTAGCTTGCGAATGGCATTTCCACGGTGCGAAATAGCACCCTTTTCTTCTGGTGTTAACTCAGCCATCATACGATTTAAGCCTGGTACGAAAAACACTGGGTCATAGCCAAAGCCATTTGAACCGCGTTTTTCATGTGCAATTACACCCTCACAAGTGCCAAATACTGTTGTTGTTTCAAAATCAGGGCCTGCAATGGCAATGCAGCAGCAAAAACGTGCTGTACGTTTGACATCTTCAACATCTTGTAAATTATGCAGTAGTTTTACCATATTGGCCTCGTCATCGTGATCGCCTGCATAACGTGCTGAATAGACACCAGGTTCACCATTTAGCGCATCTACAGCTAAACCGCTATCATCTGCAATTACAATAGTACCTAGCTCTTTCGCCAAAGCCTCTGCCTTTAACACGGCATTTTCTTCAAAAGTTGTGCCCGTTTCTTCTATTTCCATATTTGGTGCGACATCAAACATCGTCACCACTTCATAGCCTAGAGGGCCAAATAATGCTTCAAAGTCTTTCGCCTTGCCTTTATTTTTTGTCGCAATTACAACTTGTTTCATCTTAAACGTTTCCTCCTACTTTAAGAGCGATTTCTCCAAGTGCTTGTTTTTGTAGCTCAATCAACTCTCGAATTCCCTTTTCACCTAATGCAAGCAAGTCATTTAATTCCTCACGTGAGAAAGTTGCTTCTTCTCCCGTGCCTTGCAATTCTACAAAGCGACCTGCACCGGTCATCACGATGTTCATATCAACCGCTGCATCGACATCTTCTACATAATTTAAGTCTAAAACTGCACCTTGCTCTTCAACAATCCCTACACTTGTAGCCGCTAAAAAATCTGTTACAGGGAATTTTTCTAATTGTTTTTCTTCAGCAAGCTTGGCAATTGCTTGTGTCATTGCAACAAATGCGCCAGTAATGGATGCTGTACGTGTGCCGCCGTCCGCTTGAATAACGTCACAGTCAATCCATACAGTACGCTCTCCTAACGCCTCTAAATCGACGATAGCACGCAATGCCCGCCCGATAAGACGTTGAATTTCCATTGTCCGTCCATTGACTTTTCCGCGTGACGATTCACGTGGTGTACGTTGTGCTGTGGCACGAGGCAGCATCGAATACTCCGCTGTAATCCACCCTTTTCCTTGCCCGCGTAAAAAACCTGGAACTTTATCTTCAACTGTTGCCGTACAAATTACTTTTGTATTGCCTACTTGTATTAATACTGAGCCTTCTGGATGCAATAAATACTCGCTATCCATTTTTACAGGACGCAAAGCATTTGCATCTCTACCATCAAATCTTGTCATCATTATTCGTGCCTCCTAAAATCTTTCGCGCCCTTATTTTATCATATTTTATATTGGTACGACGATTTACTAACCGCACTATATGATATTTATCATATAAATTGTATTACATTTTCCTCTACAATGAAAAATCCCATCATGTTATAGTAATATAATAAAGAAAGAGGTGATGGTCATGTCTCAAACAACAATTGAGCCTACTAGTTATACCATGAAGGAAGAATTTTGGAATGCCCTAACACATGGAATTGGTGCATTTTTAACTGTTCCTGCTACCCTTTTATTAGTGCATAAAGCTTTAACAACTGGTACAAGCACCGAGCTAATTAGTTACATTATTTTTGGTATTTCGATGTTTTGTTTATACATAGCATCGACTTTATATCATGCATTGCCTACACATAAGGTACTTTTAAAAAAATTAGATCATAGCTCCATTTTCTTATTAATAGCAGGAACTTATACACCGATTGCGTTAATTGCAGTTGGTGGAAAACTTGGCTTAAGCATTTTTATTATCGAATGGGTACTTGCCTTTATCGGCATTATTTTAAAACAATTTTTCGTCTATCGTTTTAAAAAAATCTCACTGCTCGTCTATATTGGCATGGGATGGCTCATTATCTTTGCTTACAAGCCATTAATTGCCTACATCTCATTTAACGGCTTTATGATACTGTTACTTGGCGGCATTTTTTATACGGCGGGTACTTATTTTTACAAAAACAACAAAATAAAGTACAACCATGCAATTTGGCATGTCTTTGTCATGGCCGGTAGTGCAGCGATGTTCGTGACGATCTATTTATTTATGTAAAACTTGATGACAAAATAAAAAATCAGCCTAGCTCGTAAGCTAAGCTGATTTTTATTTTAATGTAATACGGTTTATGTCAAGCGTACCTTGTTCCAGCCAATTTTCTGCAATCGAACGGAAAATTGGCACAGAACCCGTTGCATAAAATTTATGTGCGGGCTTAGCATTTTCATCTGCTAAAGTGCCATTATACGCAAGCATTTCCTCAACATCCTTTGCTGTTTCTTCCGCAGAAGATAGCACGAAAACATCTTCTCCGACAACAGCTTCAATTTGTCTTTGCAAAATCGGATAATGCGTACATCCTAAAATGACCGTATCAAATTGTTCGTTTTTTAACGGTTTTAAGCCATCAGCAATTAAATTATTGGCGAATTCGCCCTTATATTCGCCACTTTCTACTAGTGGTACGAATGTTGGACAAGCCAATGGAATAATGTGGGTAGACGTATTCAAAGACAATAAGGCTTCTTCATACGCCCCACTTTTAATTGTTCCTTCTGTTGCAAGCACAACGACTTCATGTCGCTTCGTTTTCTTTACAGCTGCACGTGCGCCAGCATTAATAACGCCTAGTACCGGAAAAGGCATATTACGTTGTAAACTTTCGAGTGCAACTGCAGTCGCTGTATTACAAGCAATGACTAGCATCTTGATATTCATTTTCTCGAGCGCTTTTGCCATTTGCCAAGTAAAATTCCGTACTTCTTGACGAGTTCGTGGACCATAGGGACATCTTGCTGTATCACCAATGTAATAGATCGTTTCATTTGGTAATCGTTTTATTATTTCCTTTGCTACGGTTAAACCGCCTACTCCTGAATCTATAACGCCTATCGGGGCATTCATACTTTCCGCCTCAATCCTGTTTCATGTGTACATGTAGTTTTTGTAAATAGCTTGATAATTGCGCGACTTCTTGTTCGTTAAATTCTACAAGCATTTCCTGCAAATATTGCTGTCTTTTTTCAATAACTTCTTGAATAATACGTTCGCCTTTTTCGAGAAGATGAACAACAACGACACGGCGATCATTTTCATCTCGCATGCGCTTGACTAATTCATTTTTCTCCATTCGGTCCACTAAATCTGTTGTCGTACTAAAAGCTAAGTATAAACGGTTTGATAAATCGCCAATTGTAATATCTCCAAGCTCTTCTAACCACTGTAATGCAACAAATTGTGGCGGCGTAATCGCATATTGTGAAACAATTTCCCTTCCTTTTTGTTTCACAATGGCCGCTATATAGCGTAGTTCCTTTTCAACCGTTGCAACGGTTTCAGGTGAGTGCTTTGTTACTTCATCCGACATATAACTATTCCACTCCTAAAAATACGTTGAATAGTTCTATTTTGTCGTTTTTTTCACGAAATAGCAAGTGTCCATTAGTCTAATTTGAATTCTTCTAAGCGTAACAGCTCAATTAACGCCTGAGATCGATTTGTTACACCTAGCTTTTGAATTGTATTGGAAATGTGATTTCGCACTGTTTTTTCACTAATACCAAGCTGCTCTGCAATATCCCTCGTTGTTTTTTCAGCTAATAAAAGCGCAAATATTTCACGTTCTCGGTTTGTTAAAAGAGAACGATGATGAGAGCCATTCATTTTCAGTCACACCCTCCTCCCCCGCACGTATTGTAACTTATGTTAAGGAGTGATGAGCGGTGACGGCTATTTTCATGAATACACGTAGTTTCCACAAAAAAATCAAATGTTCTTCTATAAAAGGGCAATAAACGAATAAAAATGAATTAATTATGCCTAATAAAAAATGTGACATTCGCCAATTTTGAAACGGTACGAATGGCGGCCAAGCCATATGCTCATCATAATTTATATCATGCCAAAGCAGCTAAGCGTGCTTTTTCTTCGTCTAATAGTGGTACGCTCTTCCCTGTTCGAGGGTCCATTTGTACAATCGTTCCACGTCCTGTAAAGCAAATTTCATCGTTTTGATTTTTTGCTAAGTAATGAATATCCATCGAAGAATTTCCTACGTTAGCGACCTTTGTATAGATTCGCAGTACATCGTCGAAGTAAACTTGCTTTCGATAATCACATTGTAAATCGGCTACGATCGGAATGCCCATCACCTTGTCATCTGTTGCAGACGGCATTAACAGGCCGAGATGTCTAAAATAATCAATTCTAGCCTGCTCAAAGTATGTAAAGCTAACTGTATTATTCATGTGACCATACATATCCGTTTCCGAAAAACGAACACGTACTTCAGTAAAAAATGAAAATTCATCCACCCATGTATTAAAATCTTCAATATAACTTGCTTTCATATCGCCATCCCCCTTAAAATTGTACCCCTGTGATAAGTAGTCTTTCTATTTTAATAACCTAAAAATGAATACATATTCATTATAAAGGAAGATGCTATATTATTATAGAAAAATCAGATATTTTAGTATTTTATTCCCGATTCAGCTACATGTTCTAGCTAACAGTCTACAAAAAAACTCCCATACACGATTGTGTATGGGAGTTCCATGTACAATTAGTCAACGTAGTGGTCAGAACCGAAGAAGTTACGGAACATTTGCACTGTTGTTGCACGGTTTAAAGATGCGATAGATGTTGTTAAAGGAATACCTTTAGGACAAGCAGCTACACAGTTTTGAGAGTTACCGCAGTTAGCAAGACCGCCGTCACCCATAATTGCATTTAAACGTTCGTCTTTAATCATTGCACCAGTTGGGTGAGTGTTAAATAGACGTACTTGTGATAATGGAGCTGGTCCAATGAATGAAGCTTTTTCAGACACGTTTGGACACGCTTCCATACAAACCCCACAAGTCATACATTTAGATAATTCATAAGCCCATTGACGTTTACCTTCTGGCATACGTGGACCTTCACCTAAATCATAAGTACCATCGATTGGTACCCATGCTTTCACTTTTTTCAATGCATTGAACATACGATCGCGGTCAACTTGTAAGTCACGTACAACTGGGAACGTTTTCATTGGCTCAAGGCGAACTGGTTCAGTCAATTGATCAATCAGTGTTGAACATGATTGACGAGGACGACCATTGATGACCATTGAACATGCACCACAAACTTCTTCAAGACAGTTCATGTCCCAAGAAACTGGTGTTGTTTTTTCACCAGATGCTGTCACTGGGTTTTTTTGAATCTCCATTAATACAGAAATAACGTTCATACCATGACGGTAAGGAACTTCGAATTTCTGCCAGTAGCCTTGGCCACCTTGTGTATCTTGACGTAAAATTTCAACTTTTACCATTCTTCCAGTATTAGCTGTGATTTCCATAATCCTTAGTCTCCTTTCGCAGAGTAGTCACGTTTACGTGGTGGGATTAATGATACGTCTACTTCTTGATAAGTGATGATCGGCTCGCCCGTAGCTGGGTCGAATTTCGCCATTGTTGTTTTTAAGAAGTTCTCATCATCACGTTGTGGGAAGTCTGGTTTATAGTGCGCACCACGTGATTCATTACGAAGTAAAGCACCTTTTGTCATTACTTTCGCTAAGTAAAGCATGTTTTTCAACTGACGTGTAAAGTGAGCACCTTGGTTACTCCATTTTTGTGTATCGTTGATGTTGATGTTGTCCCAACGTTTTTGGAATTCGCCAAGTTTTTTATACGTTTCTTCAAGTTGGTCGTTAAAGCGTACAACTGTCATTGTAGCTGTCATTAACTCACCAAGCTCTTTATGAAGTAAGTAAGCGTTTTCTGTGCCGTCCATTTTCATGATAGCATCCCATTTCGCTTGCTCTTCGTTAACACGCGCATCGTAAACATCTTGAGATACATCTTCAGCATGCTTTTTCAAATGTTTAACGTAATCTACTGCATTTGGACCTGCAACCATACCGCCGTAAATAGCAGATAATAATGAGTTTGCACCAAGACGGTTTGCACCATGTTGAGAGTAATCACATTCACCCGCTGCGAATAGACCAGGAATTTCAGTCATTTGGTTGTAGTCAACCCATAATCCACCCATTGAATAGTGAACTGCAGGGAAAATTTTCATTGGTAATTTACGTGGGTCATCACCTACGAATTTTTCGTAGATTTCAATGATACCACCAAGTTTTACATCTAATTCGTGTGGATCTTTATGAGAAAGATCTAGATATACCATGTTTTCGCCGTTGATACCAAGTTTTTGGTTTACACAAACGTCGAAAATTTCACGTGTAGCAATATCACGTGGTACTAAGTTACCGTATGCAGGGTATTTTTCTTCTAAGAAGTACCAAGGTTTACCGTCTTTATAAGTCCAAATACGTCCACCTTCACCACGAGCAGATTCTGACATTAGACGGTTTTTATCGTCCCCAGGAATCGCTGTTGGGTGAATTTGAATGAACTCACCATTCGCATATGAAGCACCTTGTTGGTATACGATAGAAGCAGCAGAACCTGTGTTGATAACAGAGTTTGTTGTTTTACCGAAGATAATACCAGGGCCACCAGTCGCCATAATAACAGCGTCTGCACGGAATGATTGAATTTCTTCTGTACGCATATTTTGTGCTACGATACCGCGGCAAACGCCGTCATCATCGATAACTACACCAAGGAATTCCCAGTGCTCATATTTGTTTACTAAACCAGCTACTTCGTGAGAACGAACTTGCTCGTCCAATGCGTATAGTAATTGTTGACCAGTTGTTGCACCTGAGAACGCTGTACGGTGCATTAACGTACCACCGAAACGACGGAAATCAAGTAAACCTTCTGGTGTACGGTTGAACATTACACCCATACGGTCCATTAAGTGAATAATACCAGGGGCTGCATCACACATACCTTTAACTGGTGGTTGGTTTGCTAAGAAATCCCCACCATATACTGTATCATCAAAGTGAATCCAAGGAGAATCCCCTTCACCTTTTGTATTTACGGCACCATTAATTCCGCCTTGCGCACATACAGAGTGTGAGCGTTTTACAGGAACTAATGAGAATAAATCAACTTCAGTACCAACTTCAGCTGCTTTAATCGTTGCCATCAGACCAGCTAAACCGCCGCCGACAACAATTATTTTGCTTTTCGCCATGATTATTTCTCACTCCTCTTAGAAAATTGCAATGATTGCATGCACTCTTATAGTAGCTTCTATTAAATTATACGAAAGCTAAAATAGCAGCCACACCAACTACACTTAAAATTACGAAAAGAATGTTTGTTACATAAGTAGCAATCTTTTGAGACTGTGGTGATTGTGTAATACCCCAGCTTACTAAGAATGACCACAAACCATTTGATAAGTGGAACGTTGCTGATATAATACCAACAATGTAGAATCCAAGCATAAATGGATTAGCAACGATATTTGCCATCATGTCGTAATCAACGTGTGTACCAAGCGCTTTTTGAATACGAGTTTGGAAAATATGCCATGCAATGAAGATTACTAAAAATACACCTGTGAAGCGTTGTAATGAGAACATCCAGTTACGGTATGTGCTAAAACGCCCTGTATTTGGTGTTGCAGTGAATGCAATATACACACCATAAAATGCGTGGAACATTAATGGAATGTAGATGACAATCCACTCAACTAGGATAAGAAATGGAATATTCTCCATTGCTGAGGAAGCATTGTTGTAACTTTCTGCTCCGCCTGTTGCTGTAAAGTTAATGAATAGGTGCATCGTTAAAAACAGACCTACTGGAATGATACCAAGTAGAGAATGTAAGCGACGCCATAAAAACTCTCGATCTTTCGACAAGACTGTTACCCCCCTTAGTACTTAAAATAGCACACCAAAAGTCGTCACCATTTTGTAAATGATACTCCATTGACTGTGTATTTCATCATGGTACAATATTATGACATGTTTATTGTACTCTCAAGAGCTACGAGCGTCAAGGTAACATAGAGTTTTTACTAGCCCTTATTATAGAAGCAATCTAGTACATAACGTGTCGTTTTTTCTCGAAAACTCTATCTTTACATTTTGGCGTTGAATTATAAGAAAATTCTAAGAAAGAAGGATTTCTATGTTAAATAATCCATCTAATACAATCTCATCATTTGGTTATGAGTTAATCCGTGATCACATCCTATCTTCTATTCTCGGTAAACATGAAAATGACGTACTTTATTGGGCTGGAAAAGAACTTGCACGGAAGTTTCCTTGTAAAACGCAAGAAGAACTAATCGCATTTTTCGCGGATGCGAGCTGGGGTACTCTTGAATTGACAAAGGAGTCTAAAGATGGACGTATTTTCCATTTAACAAATGAACCTACACTATTGCAAATTCACAATCGTAGTTTCAGATTAGAAGCAGGATTTATTGCTGAACAAATCCAACAAGCAAAAGGTTACTTGACTGAATGTTATGATGAGAAGCGCGAAAAGCAACAGCTCATCTCGTTTACCGTTAAATGGGATGTAAAAGAGCGCATTATGCATACAATACCAAATGAATAAATGACTAAAAGAGCTAGGATAGAAGAGAGAAAGTGTTAGATTGATCGCAATCAATCTAACACTTTTTTTCTTCACCGTTGATGTCCGCTACTGTGGTGCTTTCCGCGGGCACACTGTAAGCCGCAACCGTCGCTGTTGCGTCTTACTTTGCGTGCATTCCCGCACCATCAACTCGTGTTGCTATTCAAATCATACTTAATAACGCACAAGAGAGGATGGCTAAGTTAGCATTCACTATCCCTAGTGTACATGATGTTAACTTCTACCTATTAGTTTTCATGAATCTCTTGTGCTAAATTAAACTCTTCGTGTAAGGCATTTGCTGCGCGTATCATTTCGTCCTGTGGCACAACAACCGACACTTTAATCTCCGAAGTGCTGACCATTTTCACTGCAATGTCCTCTTGACGTAAGCGATCAAACATCCGTGCGGCTACGCCAGGATTTGACGCCATGCCTGACCCTATAATGGAGACTTTCGCTAACCCAATTTCAAAATCAGCAAAACTAAAACCGAGTGACAATTTGCTATCTTCCAGTACACGTAACGCATCAGCAAATTCCTCTTTTAAAATTGTAAACGATACAGATGGTTTCACACCTTCAATAATGGCCTGGACGATAATATCGACATTAATGCGATTCTCTGCCAGTATGGCAAACATATCTGCTAACGATGCAGTGGAGTATGTATCATATCCGATTGTCAGGCGAATGACATCAGACTCATAAGCTACACCACGTACAATTAAACTTTTCTCCATTTCAACTTCCTCCTTCAATAAAGTACCGTCTGTATCTTTTACGCTTGAACGAATAATGACCGGGATTTGGAATTTCTTTGCGAGTTCCACTGCACGAGGATGTAAAATATGTGAACCTAAATGAGATAGTTCCAGCATTTCATCATATGAAATCTCCATTAGCTTTCTTGCTTTTTCAATATGTCGAGGATCAGCTGTATAAACCCCATCCACATTTGTATAAATTTCTACACGGTCTGCTTCTAATGCTGCTGCAATGGCGACAGCTGTGGTTTCAGCTCCACCTTTACCAAGTGTTGTAATATCTTGTGCAGCATTTATTCCTTGTTCCCCAGCAACGACTACAATTTGTCCTTGCATCAAATGCTGTTGCATGCGACGAACATCGATATCATCGATACGGGCATGAAAATGTTTGGCATCCGTCTGCACACCCGCTTGCCAGCCCGTTAATGACACTGCATCATGGCCTGCCTCCTGTAAAGCGATGGCAAAAAGTGCACTTGAAAGTTGTGAGCTCGTCGATAGCAGAACATCCATCTCACGCTTTGAAGCTTCATCTGATAAATCACGTACCATTTTCGCTAAGTCTTTTGCTGTACGCCCCATCGCTGCTGTTACCACGATGACATGATAACCAAGCGCTTTTTGAGCAATCGCGATGTTAGCAACCTCTCGAATACGCTCAGTTGAGGCAATCGCTGGGCCACCGAATTTCAATACTATACTCGCCATTTTCATCATTCTCCTTTTATCGTTTCTAGAACAGCAAAAAGGCAGCCCTCACATAACGTGAAAGCTGCCTGCAACATGTACAATAAAAAAGCTTGCGCATGTGTGATAGCTCTCCGAAACGTCAAGATTCGACAGTCTTACATCTATTAAATGCAAAACCAGCAAAGTATCGGAAACAACGATACTCCACTTCGGCAAGCTCCCCTTTCACACATCATCACTGGATTTGTCCATCCTTCAATGTGCTACTAATGAATCTTGCACCTCTATCATCACTTAAAATAGTGAATATTTAATTTTCCCCTTAGGAAGTAGTTCCTTCAAGGCATGGTAGAACACGACTAGATTTTCATTTCTATGTTCTCATTCAACCTTAGCATATGTCTAATCCTTTGACAATGACTGTTGCTGAAAATAACTGTAAATGCTGTTCGCTAAGTTGGCAGGCATCCCCGCTTCTTGCAGTTCGAGTTCACTCGCCTCTCGAATTTTTTTGACAGAGCCAAAATGCTTTAATAATTGTTGCTTGCGCTTTGGCCCAACACCCTCAATGCCATCAAGAACCGATTGAATAGCATTTTTCTCATGCTGTTGACGTAAAAATGTAATGGCAAAACGGTGTACTTCGTCTTGAATGCGCTGTAGTAAATAAAAGCCGTCACTCGTTCGTTTTAATCCAATCACTTCTGGCGGATCACCAAATAACAGCTGTGACGTATTGTGCTTATCATCTTTCGCTAAGCCAGCAATTGGAATGACAAGACCTAGTTCATCTTCTAGTACTTCTCGCGCGACTTCCATTTGTCCTTTACCACCATCAATTAGCACTAAATCAGGTAATGGCAAACCTTCTTTTAAAACTCGCGTGTAACGGCGACGAATAACTTCTTGCATCGCTCCATAGTCGTCATGTTTGGCAGCAGTGCGTGTTTTATATTTACGATATTCCTTTTTAGCTGGTTTACCATCTATAAAGACAACCATTGCTGAAACTGCATCTGTACCGTGCATATGACTATTATCAAATGCTTCAATACGAAGCGGTACTGAAATTCCCATGGCTTCGCCCAATGCTTCACATGCACCAATTGTTCGCTCTTCCTGTCGTTCAATCAATTGGAATTTTGCTGCGACAGCGATTTCGGCATTTTTCATAGCTAACTCAACGAGCTCTTTTTTCTGCCCGCGTTTTGGCGTCAGCACTTTCACACCTAATAATTCCGTTAAAATGGCTGCATCAATAGCCTGCGGAATGAAAATTTCCTTCGGCTTTATATGCTCGAGTCTTTCATAAAAACGTCCGATAAATGTTAAAAATTCTTCCTCAACGTCCTGATAAATCGGGAAAATCGATACATCTCGTTCAATCAACTTGCCTTGTCGGACGAAAAACACTTGCACACACATCCAGCCTTTTTCTACTGCATAACCGAAGACATCACGGTTCGTTGTATCACTGGACACAATTTTTTGCTTTTGCATAACTGTTTCGATATGGGCAATTTGATCGCGAAACTCCTTCGCACGCTCAAATTCAAGCTGCTCTGCCGCAGCCATCATTTTCTCTTCCAGCTCTTTTTTTACAGCGTCAACGCCACCATTTAAAAACTTCGTCATATCTTCAATCATATCGTGATAAACTTGTGCTTCAATATCTTTTACACAAGGTGCTAAACATTGTCCCATATGATAATACAAGCAAACTTTTGAAGGTAATTGCACGCATTTGCGCAGTGGGTAGAGTCTGTCCAACAGCTTTTTCGTCTCGCTTGCTGCATAGGCATTTGGATAAGGGCCGAAATACTTAGCTTTATCTTTTTTTACTTTACGCGTTGTTATCAGTCTTGGATGTTTTTCATTAGTAATTTTTAAATATGGATACGTTTTATCATCCGTAAGCATGATATTGTATTTAGGATCGTGTAGCTTAATAAGGTTTAACTCCAAAATAAGCGCTTCTAAATTTGAGGAGGTCACGATGTACTCGAAATCCTCAATTTCTCCAACGAGGCGCTGTGTTTTTCCTTCGTGCGATCCAGTAAAATACGAGCGCACTCGATTTTTCAGTACCTTTGCTTTGCCTACATAAATAATTGTCCCTTGTCGATCCTTCATCAAATAGCAGCCAGGCTGATCAGGTAAAATTTCAAGCTTACGTTTTATTAAATCATTCATCGCCTACCTGCCTCCCTTTTTGATGGATTTTTAATTATCCCATTAACGCATCACTCTTTTACACCGTGCATGCAACATGCGTGTCTAGCGTTTTCTTCTCTTTTATTATATAACGAAAAAAAGCCGAGCACATCTAAAGATGGCTCAGCTCTTTCTCAAAGAAATTAAGCATGTTTTGCGATGAAAGCTTCTAATGCTTCTTTTGGTTGGAAACCAACAGTTTTGTCTACTAATTCACCGTTTTTGAATAAAAGCAGTGAAGGAATAGACATGATTTGGTATTGCGCTGCAGTACCTTGGTTGTTATCTACGTCTACTTTGACGATTTTAGCTGCACTACCAGCAGCATCCATTTCTTCAAGAACTGGACCGATCATTTTACATGGTCCACACCAAGCAGCCCAAAAGTCGACTAATACTAAGCCTTCTTTAATATCATCTTGGAACGTTGCATCTGTTGCATGTACAATTGCCATTTGAAATCCTCCTTAAACTTACTACGCTTGTAGTATAGCATGGATAAATTAGCTTGAGCGAACAATCTGCCTGTAATGTATAATTTAGGTTCTACGCCAATAGCTATCTATTGTTTGGCAGCACATGGCCCATGTTCGCTCATTTTATACAGGTAAAAAGCTAGGGATAAACCCTAGCTTATGCGTTCACTTTTAACGCTTTAAACTCTTCGATTAGCAATGGTATTACTTCAAATAAATCGCCTACAATACCGTAGTCAGCAACTTTGAAGATATTTGCTTCTGGATCTTTATTGATCGCAACGATTACTTTCGAGTTTGACATACCCGCTAAATGTTGAATAGCTCCTGAAATACCTGCTGCGATGTATAGGTCTGGTGTAACTACTTTACCAGTTTGACCGATTTGTAGAGAATAATCACAATACTCCGCGTCACACGCACCACGAGATGCACCCACTGCGCCACCAAGTAAATCAGCTAATGCTTTTAATGGTTCAAAGCCTTCTTCTGATTTCACACCACGACCACCAGCTACAACTACTTTTGCTTCTGAAAGATCGACACCTTCTGAAGATTTACGCACAACTTCTTTAATAATTGAACGTAGGTTTGTAATTTCAACAGCTAGAGAAGAAACATCTCCTGTTTTACCTGTAGCTTTCTCTAAAGGTGCAATATTGTTTGGACGGATTGAAGCTAAAATAATGCCCTCTTTCACTTTTACCTTTTCAAAAGCTTTACCTGAATAGATTGGGCGGATGAATACCACATCATCACCAGCACCTTCAATTGCAGTAACGTCAGATACAAGACCTGCTTGTAATTTACTTGCAATTTTTGGCGATAAATCTTTACCATTTGCTGTATGACCGAAGACGATACCCTCTGGATTTTCTTGCTCAATAACAGCTAGTAAAGCTTGTCCATAGCCATCTGAAGTATATTGTTTTAAATGTGGATGCTCCACAGTTACAACACGATCTGCACCATGCTCAAATAATGGACCTGTTAATCCGGCAACCGCATCTCCTAAAAGAACACCAACCACTTCGCCACCATCAGCGATTTGTTTTGCTGCTGCAATTGCCTCGAAAGATACATTACGTAAGCTTCCTTCACGAACTTCACCTAATACTAATACTTTTTTTGACATAGTATATTCCCTCCGTTACCCTTTAAGATTCGATTTGCGCTAACACTTAAACAACTTTCGCTTCTGAATGAAGTAGGTTGACTAGCTCTTTTGCTTGTTCAGCAAGCTCGCCTTCCAAAATACGACCTGCAGCTTTTTGAGCTGGCAAGTAAATGTCGACTGTTTCTACTTTTACTTCAACATCATCTTCATCGATATCTAAATCATCTAACTCAAGCTCTGCAAGCGGTTTCTTCTTCGCTTTCATAATGCCTGGTAATGATGGGTAACGTGGCTCATTTAAACCTTGTTGAGCAGTTACTAACAATGGTAAAGACGTTTCAATCACTTCTGAATCCCCTTCGATATCGCGCACGATTTTTGCAGATGTGCCATCGATTTCAAGGTTTGTAATTGTTGTCACATAGTTAATGCCTAATAAATCTGCAACACGTGGACCAACTTGACCTGAACCGCCGTCAATTGCCACATTTCCTGTTAAAATTAAGTCAGCATCTTTATCTTTTAAATACTCTGCTAAAATGTAAGCAGCTGCATTTTGATCTAATTCATCTAAATCATCTTCTGTATTAATCAGTACCGCTTCGTCTGCACCCATTGCTAACGCTGTACGTAATTGCTTTTCAGCATCTTCGCCACCGATTGTCACAACTGTTACTTTACCACCAGCTGCGTCACGAACTTGGATTGCTTCTTCAATCGCGTATTCATCATAAGGATTAATAATGAATTCAGCGCCGTCCTCTTGGATTTTACCACCTGACACAACGATTTTTTCTTCCGTATCAAACGTACGTTTAATTAATGCAAAAATGTTCATATTTCATACCCCCTGCAACGTTTTTTAAATTCCCAGTAAACTTGTAAATATTATATATTTTCAGCATCGACAATTCCCCTTTATGTCGTTATCAATACTGATGGAAAACTATTTGCCAGTAAACACAGGCTCGCGCTTGTCAATAAATGCTTGAATTCCTTCTTTTGCATCTTCTGAAACAAAAACTGTACCAAAGGATTTCGCTTCTGCAGCAACACCTTCATAGAATGAAGCTGGCTTCGCATATTGCAATGCTTTGATTGCTTCTTTTAAGGCAATCGGGCTCTTCTTCGCAATTTTTTTCGCTACCTTTAGTGTTTCATCAAGTAATGCTTCATCTGCAAATGCACGGTTTGCTAAGCCCCACTGCACAGCTTCTGTACCTGAAATAGGTTCGCTTGTAAACATCATTTCTGCTGCTTTAGCTACACCAACATAACGCGGTAAACGTTGTGTGCCACCAAAACCAGGAATTAGCCCTAGTTGGAGTTCAGGTAACCCTAATTTTGCAGATTCAGTTACAAAGCGCATATGACAGCTCATAGCTAGTTCTAGCCCACCGCCAAGTGCAGCACCATGAATGGCTGCAATAACTGGCTTAGCAAACGATTCAAGACGTTCGAATACTTGCTGGCCATTACTTGCAAGCTTTGTAAATTCCTCTCCAGATTCCACTTCCGTAAATTCTTTAATGTCTGCACCTGCTGAGAAGAAACGGCCTTCACCATGAAGTACAAGGACACGTACAGCGTCATCGTTTTCAACGGCATCAAGCACAGCATCTACTTCAGCAATAATTCCGCGAGATAGTGCATTTGCTGGAGGACGAGCAATCGTAATTATTGCTACGCCGTCTTCTACTTTCCAACTTAGAAATTCCATTTCTTTCCCACATCCTTTTATGCTTTAATGCCGTTCAGGATTAATGCCTGAACTTTTGGAACTTGTTCCATCAAATCATATCGATAATCATTCATCACCCACGACGTAATGGTTTCATCAATAGTGCCAAATACCATTTGACGTGCTAAGCGCACATCCATCGTTTGATTGAACTCACCTGTAACCATACCGCCAATTAAAATCTGATCGAGCAATTGTAAGTAATCTCTTAAAACACCATTGATTTTTTGCCGTAAATCTTTATTTGATTGTCGAAGCTCTAATTGCGTAACAGTTGCTAGGGATCGATCTGTTGCTAGAACTTTAAAATGATTTTCAATCATTCGTGAAAGTTTGTCTTTCGACGTACTTCCATTTTCTATTATATCTTGTAATGACTCTACAAAAACAGCCATTTTTTCATTAAAGACAGAAATTAATATATCTTCTTTATTTTTAAAATATAAATAGATTGTTCCGTCTGCTACCCCTGCTTGTTTTGCGATCTTCGATACTTGCGCTTGGTGATACCCATTTTCTGCAATAACGAAGACAGCTGCATCAATAATTTGCTTATATTTCGGCTTATCTCGTTTCAATTTTATATCACCACCTAAAAACATACATACGCTCTATTACTTACTTATCTAGATGAAGCTCTCCATAATAGAGACGTTTTCACACAAACAAAAAAATATGAAAATATGAATGGTTATTCATTCATATTTTCATATTATATTTTACATTGACGCTTGTCAATACTTTAACACGTAGTTATTTTGCTTCTTTATTCGCCATTTTTGTTTTTTCTTCTTCCACTAAGGAACGCCGTAAAATTTTTCCGACTGCTGTTTTTGGTAGTTCATCTCGGAACTCATAATAGCGTGGCACTTTAAATGCAGCTAAGTGCTGACGACAGTATTTATTTAATTCGTCTTCTGTAATCGAATATCCTTCTTTTACTACAATATATGCTTTTACTGTTTCTCCGCGATATGGATCTGGGATACCCGCTACTACGCATTCTTGGATTTCCTCACGTTCATACAACACTTCTTCGACTTCACGCGGATAAATATTAAAGCCACCTGCGATAATTAAATCTTTTTTCCTGTCGACAACATAGAAAAATCCGTCCTTATCCATGTAGCCAAGGTCACCAGTTAAAAACCATCCATCTGCAAAAGTCGCAGCCGTATCTTCTGGTCGATTCCAATAACCTTTCATAATTTGTGGCCCTTTGACAGCAATTTCACCTATTTCACCAACAGCAAGTTGTTCCGTATCACCTGTTCGTAAAATGACCGCTTCCGTATTCGGCCACGGTAATCCTACTGAGCCAATGACCCGTTTCCCCCAAATAGGTGTTGCGTGCGTAACTGGTGACGTTTCAGTTAAGCCATAGCCTTCGACAAGTTTACCCCCTGTGACCGCTTCAAATTGCTCCTGTAGCTCGACAGGCAATGAAGCAGAGCCACTTAAACATGCCTTAATGGACGATAAATCATATTTTGCGATATCCGGATGATTTAATAAACCAATATATAAGGTTGGAGCACCCGGGAACAATGTTGGCTTTTGCTTATCGATCGTTTTCAAAGCCGTTTCCGCATCAAACTTTGGTAATAAGACCATTCTATTTTGGGTAAAAACAGTTAGTAGCATCACTGTTGTCATCCCATAGACGTGGAAAAACGGCAGCACGCCCATAATGGTTTCCTCGCCATGGACACATTTATACATCCAGGCATCACACATTGTCGTATTAGCGATAAGGTTTTTATGCGTTAACATAACACCTTTCGGGTAGCCTGTCGTTCCACCTGTATATTGAAGCAATGCAAGGTCTTCTTCAAAATCAAATGGCACATTGATCATTTTTACAGGTGATGATTTCATAATTTCTGTAAATAAGTGATTTTGTCCACTATGCTCGACTTTCACGCTAAAGCCGTATTGTTTCTTTTGAATAAATGGATAAACTAAGTTTTTTGGGAATGGTAAGTAATCTTTGATGGCAGTTACAATGACATTTTCAAGAGCGGTTTCTTTCATAATTTTCATGACGCGTGGATACAATATGTCCATTACTAAAATGACCTTTGCACCCGAGTCCGCCATTTGATATTGCAATTCACGTTCAGTATAAAGTGGATTCGTTTGTACAACGACTGCGCCGGCATACATCGCGCCATAGTAAGCGATTACACTTTGGGGCGTGTTTGGCAGCATGATCGCCACACGATCTCCCTTTTCCACTCCTAATGCTTGTAAGTAGTTCGCGAACTTAAGTGCAGACTCATATAACTCGGTGTACGTCAAATCCTTACCCATGAAATGAATCGCCACTTTAGATGGCTTTTTTTCATAGGCACGTGTCAAAAACTGTTGCACAGGAATTTCCTCAAACGTTAAAGACGGTGGTACTTCTTCAGGATAATTTGCTAGCCATGGTTTTGCTGTCATACGTCCTCTCCCCTTTGTCCCAAACTTTGTAAATTCTTAATTTAATTATAATGAAAAAGAAATACACTTTCAAACACAAAATAGAAAATAAATGCATTTTCGATTAATTATTATGCATTCCACAACATTTATAGTACTACCATATATAGGTTATTATATTGCACCTTCTTATGAACACTCATTCATTGTGGCACTTTTTATACAACTGATTGTCATTATATTTCTATATTAATAAAATAGTTTCTTTTAATGTAATTCTTCTCTTTCAGGTTATTATGGTAGTTTTATCAGCGATTTGCATGACTCTATCAATGATAGTTGCAGTTACACTGGAGATTCTATCAGCGATTGGCAGGGCTTTATCGGCGATTCGCGCCATTCTATCAGCGGTTTGCACAGTTTTATCAGCGATTCGCGCCATTTTATCAGCGGTTCGGGCAGTTCTATCGGCGATTCGCGAAATTCTATCGTATTAATAAAAAAACTGTAGATCAAACTTGAAAATCTCAAGTTTATCTACAGTTTGTTTGCATTATAAAATTACACGGTCAACATATAATAGACACCAACTGCCAAAAATGCGATGCAGACTACGATTAGAACTTTCGCTAATTTTTCCATCTCATAACACTCCTATGCAATACTTGCCCCAATAACGAACGATAGACCGACTGAAATCGTAAAGGAAATAAAGCCTACTGAGCGATTGTCATTGGCAATTTCTTGATCCACGTTAAAACGCGGCGTCATAAACTCAAATAAGAAATACGCTACAATCAGTAACGTAAAGCCAAACAGTCCCCAACCAATCATCTCACTTAACGTGCTATGACGAGCGATTGAGTAACGGAAAATATTACAAATCCCTAAAATTTTTCCGCCCGTAGCAAGCGCCACAGCTACATTACCTTTTTTTATTTCTTCCCAGTTTTTATATTTCGTAACGACTTCGAACAATGCCATCGAGACGACTAAACATAACACAACAACACTAAAATATCCTGCCGTTTCGATAATTGGATATCGCCAAAAGCTAGAATTTAGCATTTTCTCCGTCCCCTTTACAGCTTATTTCAATTCCACTACAGTGACGCCAAATCCACCTTCGCCTGCTTCTCCAAAACGGAAGGATTTCACCCGTTTATGCTTTTTCAGGTAACTTTGAATGCCTTGACGTAATGCTCCTGTTCCAACACCGTGGATAATTGACACTCTCCCATAGTTTGCAAGTAGCGCATCATCTATATATTTTTCAGTGCGAATAATCGCATCCTCATAGCGCTCCCCACGTAAATCTAATTCTAATTTTACATGGCTCTCTCGATTTTTCACACCAGCCACACGTTGTACAGGCTCTTTCTCCGGTTTAATATATTCAAGGTCTGTATCGGCAATTTTCATCTTTAAAATGCCCATTTGTACTACCCATTCAACATCCGACACTTTTTCAAGCAAAGTTCCCCGTTGACCATAGCTTAACACCTTTACCTCATCGCCGACAACCAAGTTTTGTGCACGCGCCTTCACTTGCGCAGCTTTTTTCAAGACTTTGTTGTGCTCAAGCGGTGTCGCCTCTTCCAATCGTTTACGCGCCTCAATAAGCTCATGCTCTTTCACTACTTGATCAGCATTTTTGCGCATTTCTCGTAGTTCTGTAATAATGGATTCCGCTTCTCTTTTCGCTTCATCCACAATTTTACGCGCTTTTTCTTTCGCTTTTTTATCAAGAGCTTCTTTGCGCTCTTCATATGCTTGAAGCTTGTCCTGTAGCTCTTTGCGGAGTGCCTCGGACTCTAATAGTAAGTCGTGAGAGCGCTCTGCATCGTCTTCGGATTGGCGTCTCGTTGCCTCCAAAGAAGCAATCATCGACTCTACCTCATGTCGGTCCGTACCTGTAAAGCTTTTAGCACGATCGATAATCGACTCTGGTAAGCCAAGACGACTCGAAATTTCAAAGGCATTGGAGCGACCTGGCACACCGATCAGTAAACGATATGTCGGACTCAATGTTTCGATATCGAATTCGACACTTGCATTGGCAACGCCAGGGCGATTATAGCCGTATGCTTTTAATTCAGGGTAATGCGTCGTCGCCATTACACGTGCGCCGCGACCATGCACTTCATCTAAAATCGAAATCGCTAAGGCTGCCCCTTCTTGTGGATCAGTACCTGCCCCTAATTCATCGAATAGCACAAGTGATTCGTGATCAAATTGCTGTAAAATGTCGACAATGTTCACCATATGTGATGAAAAAGTTGATAGCGATTGTTCAATCGATTGTTCATCGCCAATATCAGCAAATAGTTGCTCGAAAACTGCTAGTTCTGAACCATCTAATGCCGGCACTGGTAAGCCCGCCTGTGCCATCAACGTACATAGACCAACTGTTTTTAATGTAACAGTTTTACCACCTGTGTTTGGTCCTGTAATAACAATGGCTGTAATGTCTTTGCCGAATTCAATGTCATTCGCAACAGCCGTTTCAATTGGCAATAGTGGGTGACGTGCTCGTACAAGTCGGATATAGCCGTCCTTGTTCATTTTCGGCATTGTGCATTTATTCGCCTGACCATATTTACCCTTTGCTAAAATAACATCAATTTCCCCTAATATTTTTACTAAGTTAAATAAATCAGGTGCCACTTCTTGAACCATCGCACTTAAAGCGAGCAAGATGCGTGCAATTTCAGTTTGTTCTTTCATTTTCAGTTGATGAATTTCATTATTCGCTTGTACAACTGAATCCGGTTCGATAAATAATGTTTGGCCAGATGACGATTGGTCATGTACAATACCGCCATAATGATGACGGTATTCTTGTTTAACAGGAATAACATAGCGGTCATTACGAATCGTTACAATAGCATCTGACAGCATTTTTGAAGCATTGCTTCCTCGCGTTAAGCTTTCTAGTTTGGAACGTACTTTAGCCTCTTCAGCGCGCAAAGACTGACGAATGGAACGTAATGTTTGGCTGGCAGAATCCAACACAGCTCCGTTATCGTCAATACAGTTATTAATTTCATGCTGTAACCCTGTAAGTACAGGCATCATTTCTTTTTTGGCAATAAAATGAGGAATATCAACGACTTCCTCAGACTCTAAATCTTCAAGGAAATTACGAAGAATACGGCTAGCTCGAATTGTGCTAGACACTTCCATTAATTCCATCGCTGACAGCATGCCTCCAATCTGGGCACGTCTTGCAGCAGGTCGCACATCAAAAATTCCACCCATCGGCACATTGCCTTTCACACGTAAAATGGATAGTCCTTCATCCATTTCTTCTAGCAACTGAACGACTTTTTCAAAATCTGTTTGTGGTACAAGCTCATCAATAGCAGATTTGCCGATTGAAGAAGTACAGTGTGTAGCCACTTGTTGACGTACTTTATCATATTCTAGTGTTTTCAATGCGCGTTCTGCGATCACTGAGAACACCTCCTCAACCTATTTATTTCGTCGAATGAACGCCTCAAACTGTTCCCGCGTCCATGTGTTGACAATCATATCTTTTTTCAGCCATGCCTTATTTGCATAGCGCACACCAATATCCATAAAACGTAAATGAGTACTATCATGAGCATCGGTATTAATCGCAACAGGTACACCTGCGGCAACAGCCATTTCTAAATGCTCAACACATAAATCTAATCGGTATGGATTAGCGTTTAACTCTAAAATTTTACCATATTCCTTTGCCCATTCAATTAACTTTGCTATATCTGGATTATAACCAGCACGGTCCTCAATAATGCGACCTGTCGGATGGGCAATCATATGCACGTAAGGATTTTGCATCGCCGTGTGTAAACGCGCCATAATTTTATCCTGTGATTGGGTAAAACTTGAATGAATAGAGGCAATGACAAAATCTAATTGACGTAGCACTTCATCATCAAAATCTAACGAACCATCTGGTAAAATATCCATCTCTGTTCCTGCATATAAATAAAAGTCTGGATGTGCTTCGTTAAATGCGTCAATTTCCGCTCGTTGTTTTACTAACCTTGCAGGCGTTAAACCATTTGCCACTTTTAAATACTGAGAGTGATCAGTAATAACGCCATATCGATAGCCGCGTGAAATCAATGCCTCACCCATTTCCGCAACGGAGTACGCACCATCTGACCATGTCGTATGCATATGCAAATCAGCAACAATATCCTCTAGCTTCACTAAATCCTCGACATCACTTTGGCGCTCAAACTCTGTTGTCCCTGTTCGTAAGCTAGGCGGGATAAACGGCAAATCAAAATGGGCAAAAAATGCCGCTTCGTCTGCAAATGTCAGTACAGAACCATCTGCTTGCTCTACACCGTATTCGCTAATCTTCTCACCGCGAGCTTTAGCAAGTTGGCGCATACGAACATTATGATCTTTTGAGCCTGTAAAATGGTGCAAAGCTGTCGCATATTCTTCATCTTGCACTAATCGAAAATCAACACTCACTGGATCGTCTAAATCTAAAATAACAGAAATTTTTGTATCCCCTGCAGCGACCACTTCTTGAATCGCAAGTTCACTTAATAATTTTTCACGGACTGCCTCCACCGCTTCCGTGACAACGATAAAATCAATATCTTTACTCGTTTCTGCTGCACGGCGGAAGCTTCCAGCTACGGAAAAACGTGTTACTTCTTCCATACTACCGAGAAGTGCTTCAATTTGTAAAACAACAGGCTCCAGCTGCCAAATTGGCAATCGTTCCGAACGATTTGCGAAATTCGCAAGCTCCTTTAAAATTTTTTCTTCTGTTTTTGCTGCAAAGCCCGCTAGCTCGCGCACTTTGCCAGCCTCACAGGCAGCTTGTAAACTTTCGGCAGAATCAATACCTAGTTCTTGATGAAGCTTGGCAATTTTTTTACCACCTAATCCTGGCAACTTTAATAATGGCAGTAATCCTTTTGGTACGATTTCTTGTAATTCTTTTAAGAGACTTGATTCTCCTGTCTCAATCAGGTCTTCAATGACAGCAGCTGTGCCTTTACCTATCCCTTTCAGCTTTGTCACATCTTCCATTTCACTTAAGGAACGCTCGTCACCTTCAAGTGCAGCAGCAGCTTTTCGGAAGGCGGAAACTTTAAACGGATTTTCGCCCTGTAACTCCATATATAATGCAATCTTTTCTAATGTACGAATAATTGTTTTTTTGTTCATTTTTGAATTCCCCCTATCGTAAAAACACTTCCCTCTAGTCCGAGAGAAGTGCATCATTTACTATTGCCTATTCATGACGGTTCTGCATGCACAAAACAGCTGTGCCCTTAACAGCAACTTTGCCATTTAGCAGCTTTCTACGGACAAACAAGTGAACACTACATTCAATTTTCCATGCGTAGATCCCCCATTGTTATGAAGCATGGAGATAAATATACCACCATTTTTGGAACATCTTCGTAATAATCGGTGTATGTTCCAACATGAGGCCTGATAAGAACGACTTCGACATTAAATTTTGTACCAAATCAAGCGGTACTAATGCCAACACATACAACACAATAAACAAAATTAAATAATTTTCAATCAAGCCAAATAGTGCACCAAGCCAACGATTGACCATATTTAACACTGGTAAATACGCAATAAAATCAAAAATAGACGCCACAATTTGCAATGAAATCTTCACCGCAAAGAATATAACCGCAAAGGCAACGACGCGGTAAAACGTCCGGTCTAAATCCAAGCTGTCAATGACAACCCCAAGGCTTCCCGAATCCGTAACTCCTGGATATGGCACCCAAAACACAAATTTCTGTGCTAATGGCTTATAATAAATATACGCAACAACGAGGGCAACGACAAAGCTGACAATATGCATCATTTGTACAATGAAGCCGCGTTTTGCCCCGACTAGCAGTCCAACTAATAGAACTACTAATATGATTAAATCTAGCATTCACTTCAACCCTTTAATTTTTTCAATTCTTCTTCTAGTAATTCTATTTGCTCTTTTAAGAGTAAATATTCGTGCACCGTATTTACAGCTGTAAGGACGGCAAGCTTTGTGCTATCAAGTGAGGGATTATGTAAATTCATTTCGCGCATACGATCATCAACAATAGAAGCGACAAGTCGCATATGTCCAATGGATTCGGAGCCGACCATTTTATATGTATGACCATATATTTCCACAGAAATTTTGTTCTTTTCTTGATTTTCCATAGTCGCACCCTCCAATAAAATCTTATTGCTCACTATTTTGTCAGTAATGAGCACCATCCACACAAAAAAGCTATATATTATCATAACATGAAAGGTATAAAATTGTGAACAATGAGGATAGAAAGGAACGGTTAAATGTCAAATATTGTACTTTTAATTTCAACAAATGCGCAAAAAGAGGTCATGTCTTATTACGCAAATTATTATGTCGAGCGCAAAGCACCAGGTGTGGTGTTCGCTGCAAAACTGCCTGATACAGCTATAACGATGTACAAATCAGGAAAATGTATGTTTCAAGGAGGCGGTGCTGAGCGAGAAGCGGCACGATGGGGTACATCGGGTACAGCAACTACACAAAAGGTTTCTACTGTCGGGACAAAAGGGGACACGCTCCCAGAAGGTTTTGCAACCATGTCAGTGCTTGGTTCTGATGAAACGGGGACTGGAGATTATTTCGGTCCGATTACCGTAGCAGCAGTGTACGTACCCGCTTCAAAAATCGAACTAATAAATGAGCTGGGCGTGAAAGATTCGAAAATGCTGACAGATGATTATATGCGCAAAATCGCACCTGATTTACGTGCGGCGTGCACCCATAGTGTACTGGTCTTGCGCAATGAAAAATATAATGTATTACAAGCAAAAGGCTATTCACAGGGTAAAATGAAAGCGATGATGCATAATAAAGCGCTCGGCAATACATTGTCAAAAATGGCTCCCGAGAAACCTGCGCATATTTTAATTGATCAGTTTGCAGAACGCGGCGTCTATTACAATTACTTAAAAAATGAACGTGAAGTTGTCAGAGAGGACGTGCTCTTTTCAACGAAAGCAGAACAATTACACGTTGCAGTCGCTACCGCTTCCATTTTGGCACGTGCGGCTTTCTTAAAGGAAATGGATCGACTGAGTGAGCTTGCTGGCGTAGAATTACAGAAAGGCGCATCTAGCAAGGTTGATGCCTTAGCTGCACGCATTTGGCGTGGACAAGGTGAGGAATTTTTACGCTCCATCACAAAATGGCACTTTGCCAATACGGAAAAGGCTCGGAAGTTAAAATAAATTTAAAAGCTGTCTCGTTTCATTCGAGACAGCTTCAATGTGACGACAAAAGGCATCGAGAATTTCAACTTGATGCCTTTTGTCCTTTTTTATTTTTGGATGAGTATAAAATAGAATTTCTCTTCTAATATATTAAGTTGATTGGAGTGGAGGGCGGCGACTCCTGCGGGAAAGCACAGAACGTAAGACGCAACATCCCCGCGCGTTAGCGAGGGTTGCGGCTTACGTGTGTGCCCGCGGAAAGCGTCCGCCCGCAACGGAAATCAACCGCAGTAAATATTTAAAATTAGTATAAATTAACGCACTTCTGTTCCTTCAATTGTAGCAATTGCTTTTAACACTTTATTATGTGCAGCAACTACCTCATCATCCGTTAACGTGCGTTCTGGATCGAAGTATGTTAATGAGAAGGCAACAGATTTTTTACCTGCTTCCATTTTTTCACCTTCATAGACATCGAACACTTTAATATCTTTTAACAGTTTGACACCCGCCGAACGAATAGCAGTAATTACTTCACCAGCCGCTGTTGCACGATCCATCACAAGCGCGATATCACGAGACATAGCCGGGAAACGAGGAACTGGTTTATAGCCAAGTGGTGCTTCACTTGCGTTTGCTTGTAATAACGCAACTAAATTCATTTCCATCACGTACGTATCTTTCACACCCCATGTTTTTTGCTCTGCAGGGTGTAAACCACCGATAATACCAACTTGTTCGCCATCTAATAAAATGCTAGCTGTGCGTCCAGGATGTAGGCCCGCTACTTCTGTTTTCACAAATGCAATGCGTTCTGTTAAACCAAGCTTACCAATGACGCCTTCAATAATCCCTTTAAGTACGAAGAAGTCTACTTCTTTTTTCTCACCTTGCCAAGCATGATCTAACCATTTACCTGTTAACACAGCTGCGACATGCTCTTCTTCATACGGTAGCCCCTCATCTGTTTGACCAAGGAAGACAGAACCAACCTCGTATAATGCTACGCTATCTGCTTTACGTGCCACATTATATGCTGCCGCTTCAATCAAATGTGGAATTAAGCTTTGACGAAGTGTTGAACGGTCTTCACTCATCGGCATTAATAAGCGTGTTACAGGCTCCGCTTTTAGTGCAAAGCGTTGTGATAATGCATCAGACGTCAATGAATAAGTGACTGCTTGATATAGCCCTGCCCCTTCCATAAAGGTACGCACAACACGGCGATTTGCTTGGTAAGATGTTAATTGTCCAACTTGGTTCGCACCTTCTGGTAAAGTCATTGGAATTTCATCGTAACCATATAAACGAGCAATTTCTTCTACAATATCTTCTTCGATTTTAATATCTTGACGACGTGTTGGAGCGTCAATAATTAATAAGCCATTTGCTGCTTCTACCCCAAATTTCAAACGCTCTAAAATAGACAGCATATCTTCTAGTGAAATTTTCATACCAAGACGTTCGTTAATAAAGTCTGGAGAAACAACAACACGTGCTGGCGCTTTATCTAATTCATCTACGATACATGTGCCTTCTAACACTTCACCGCCCGCTAGTTCAGCAAGCAATGCGGCTGCACGTTCAGCTGCAGGAACCACTCTGTTTGGATCAACGCCTTTTTCAAAACGAGCTGATGCATCGGAGCGAAGACCTAGGTTACGTGAAGTTTGGCGCACTGTTAAGCCGTCGAAATAAGCAGATTCAATAACAACAGTTGTTGTCGATGCTGTTACTTCAGAATTTGCTCCACCCATTACCCCTGCAATTGCCACTGGCTCTTTGCCATTTGTAATGACTAAATCAGTTGCTTTTAATGTACGCTCTTGATCATCTAAAGTCGTGATTTTTTCACCTTCCGTTGCTTTACGAACAACGATTTCCCCTGTAGCTAAGCTATCGTAGTCAAATGCATGAAGTGGTTGACCGTATTCCATTAAAACATAGTTCGTCACATCGACTACATTATTATGAGGACGTACCCCAGCAGCCATTAAACGATGTTGTAACCACATTGGTGATTCTGCAATTTTAACGTTTTTCACAACTTTCGCTACGTACATTGGGTTCGCTTGTAAGTCTACCACACGAAGCTTTAACAAGTCTTCCGCTTTTTCAGAAGAGGTAGAATAAGCGATTTCAGGGTACTTAATTTCCTCGGAAAGAATAGCACCTACTTCATAAGCTACACCTAACATTGATAGCGCATCGGAGCGGTTTGGAGTTAAACCAAGCTCCAGCACTGTATCACGAAGACCTAACACTGCTAGTGCGTCAGCCCCTACTTGTGCCTCTGCAGGTAATACATAAATACCTTCTGCATATGCTTTCGGTACTAACTTGCCTTCAATGCCAAGCTCTTGTAAGGAGCAAATCATGCCATTTGACTCGTGCCCACGAAGTTTTGCTTTTTTAATTTTAATACCGCCTGGTAAATGTGCACCAGGACGCGCAACGATGACTTTTTGTCCTGCATCTACGTTTGGCGCCCCGCAAATAATTTGTTGTGGCTCTTCTTCCCCAACATCGACTTGACAAATATTTAATTTATCGGCTTCAGGGTGCTTCTCTTTTGATACAACATAGCCGACAACCACTTTATCCATACCGCTTGCACGGTCAATCACTGCGTCTACTTCGATACCTGAGCGAGTAATTTTTTCTGCTAATTCTTCAGGCGCTAAACCTTGTGTACTTACATAATCTTTTAACCATTCTAATGATACTAACATTTATAGTCCCCCTTACGCCTCTGTTCGCTCGAATTGTGATAAGAAACGTGTGTCACTTGTATAGAAATGACGAATATCGTCGACACCATATTTCAACATCGCGATACGTTCTGCACCAATACCAAATGCGAAACCAGAAACTTTCTTCGGATCATAACCGGCCATTTCAAGCACATTCGGATGTACCATACCTGCGCCTAAAATTTCAATCCAACCTGTGCCTTTACATACGTTACAGCCTGAACCACCGCATTTGAAGCAAGAAATGTCCATCTCAACAGAAGGCTCTGTGAATGGGAAGAAACTTGGACGTAAACGAATTTCACGATCAGCACCGAACATTTTTTTCGCTAATGTATCCAATGTTCCTTTCAGATCACTCATACGAATATTTTCGCCAATAACTAACCCTTCAATTTGCATGAATTGATGAGAGTGTGTTGCATCATCATTATCACGACGGAATACTTTCCCTGGACAAATGATACGAATCGATTCACCTTGTTTCGCTTCCATCGTGCGTGCCTGTACTGGTGATGTATGTGTACGTAATAATATTTCCTCGGAAATATAGAACGAATCTTGCATATCACGAGCAGGGTGGCCTTTTGGTAAATTTAAAGCTTCAAAGTTATAGTAATCCTTTTCTACTTCAGGACCTTCTGCAATTTCGTAACCCATGCCGATAAATAAATCTTCAATTTCTTCAATCACGCGTGTTAATGGGTGACGGTTACCTATTTTAATAGCACGACCAGGTAATGTAACATCAATCGACTCACTTGCTAATTTTTCGGCAATTGCCGCTTCTTCTAACACAGTTACTTTTGCTTCAAGCACCGCTGTGACATTTTCACGAACCGTATTCACTAAAGCCCCCATTTTTGGACGCTCCTCAGCTGATAATTTCCCCATGCCTTTTAGTAAATCTGTAATCGGCCCTTTTTTCCCTAAATAAGCGACACGCACATCATTTAATTCTTTTAAATTTGCTGCGGCTTCAATTTTTGCTAACGCTTCTTGCTCTAACTGCTTTAATTGCTCTTCCATGTGTAAAACCTCCTTGTTCATATCAGTGCCTGTATACTTAAAATGGCACAAAAAAACCTCGCCCCAAAAAAGGGACGAGGACATATTCGCGGTACCACCCTAGTTATTGCGCACTTCACTTCGCACAATCACTTCATTGACATAACGACTCGATTGAAGCCGGCTTACCTTTACAGCAGTTATTACGTGCTGGTCCCGGTAGCTGCTCGCAGGATGAATTCAAAATTGCATTGGTTCGGCGCTGGCTCTCAATCTCCGGCCTGCGCTCCCTGTCGTCCATTCACAATCTTTACTACTTCCTGGTCAAAGCATTTCATTATACATAATTACATTTTAAATGTGATTATACATGATGACGCCACTTCAAAGCAAGGGGCATCTGTTCCTTATTGCAATATGACTTGTTTTATCGGCGATTGACGCAGTTTTATCGGCGGTAGCTTCGGTTTTATCGGCGATTCTTGACGTGTTATCGGCGATTGCCAGCGCGTTATCAGCGATTTTGACTTGTCTTACGCACGTATAACAACTTTTATTTTACAAAACCGTATAACACAATACCTGTTGCAACAGCGACATTTAATGATTCTGCTTGTCCCAAAATCGGAATAATGATATTTTGATCGGTCATTGCTAATAACTGTGGATTAATGCCACTACCTTCATTGCCCATCATTATCGCAAAAGCACCCGAATGTTGAATCTCATGATATACGACAGCATCCTCATCCAGTGCTGTTCCAAAGACAGGCACTCCATTGTCCTGCAGCATATCAATCCATTCCTCTAAATCCCCGCGGATCACCGGAATATGGAAATGCGAACCTTGTGCAGAACGCAATGTTTTCGGGTTATACAAATCTGCACAGCCCTTGCCAAGAATAACGGCATCTAGACCAGCAGCATCTGCTGTTCGAATCATTGTGCCAATATTCCCTGGATCTTGTACAGCATCGATTAACAGCACTTTGCGCCAAGAAGCCATTACATTTTCTTCAACCGTAAGCTGCTTGCATACGGCAAAAACGCCTTGTGACGTTTCTGTCTCAGCGAATTCCTTTGCTACTGCCGCTGTCACTTCCACCATAGCGACATCATCGATTGGCCAAAGTAACGGTAAATCAACACCCTCACGCACAATCAGTTGTAACACTTGTTCATTATTTTTTAACGCTTCTTCAACTAAATGGAAGCCTTCAACTAAAAACTCGCCAGAACGTTCACGCTCTTTTCGTGTAGTCGCTAGTTTTTTCCAATATTTTACTAACGCATTTTGCGTAGATTCAATTCTCTTCATCGTAATTCGTACCGCCTTTTTCCTATTTACTGCTCATTATTATACAGCAGAAAACAGCAAATTACATCGTCCAGCAAATTGTAGCTAATTGTCAGAATTGTTTGCGTGCCTGTCACTATGAGTGTCACTATGTGTGACCTTGTTTCTTCCGTTTTCTTTCGATGCATATAGAGCTTCATCCGCTTTTTTCAAAATTGTCACATCGTTATCCGTTTCGGTTACCGTCGCAATACCGATACTGATTGTAATGCTTCCGGTTGGCCACTGTGCCTGTTCAACAGCTTGTCTTAATTGCTCGGCAATAATTAGCGAGTCATGAACCGCTGCCTCCGGTAAGATGACGACAAATTCTTCCCCACCATAACGTGCTACTACATCATCTTGACGAGCATGAGCACTTAAAATTTGTGCCAATTGAGCAAGTACCTCATCACCTACTTGATGCCCAAATGTATCATTTACCTTTTTGAAATGATCGATATCCAAAATGAATAGTGAAAAAGGTTTTGCCGTTTTATTGAAAAAGACAAACTGCTCTTCTAGTTTCTCTTGGAAAAATCTTCTGTTTTTCAAACCCGTTAGCTTATCCGTAACGGCTAGTTCGACTAGTGTAGCGTTCATATTCATTAACTCATGTTGTTTTTGCTCAATTTCTAAATGAATTTGCTCTAATTTTACTAATGCCTGATCCTTCTCTAAATAAGCAGCCTCTAATTGCTTTTTAGCCGAACGTAATTCTAATTCATAATCAACGCGCTTTTTCATCGGCACTAAAATGCAATCAATACATTCAACCTCTCCCGTCTCATATTTTTTACCATTTAACAGAAAAGGAATGGCTGCACCGGTACGATGCTTTAAACTAATAAATAGTTCTTCCACATGATCATTCAAATTGATGTTCGGGTAAAAATAAGAATGAAAAATCATCTTATTAGGCATAGACATTAGAAATTCAATATGCTGGTGTATTAAATCCACCCGTTCATAACCCATCCACTCCAAAAAGGTCTGATTCACCTCGATTATCTCCCCATCATGCGTAATCGAGATAAAGCCACAAGGTGCATAGTTCAATCGGTTATCCATGTCTTATAAATTATCCTTTCATTTTTCCTTAAAGAAATTGTGTAATTAACTGGATTGTTTCCTCTGGATGACTAATATGCGGATAATGCCCTTTTGCTGTCATTAATTGAAAAGTACTCGCTGTTAAATGCTGATGTAAATATTCACCAACTTCAATCGGAACGATACTATCATCCGAACATTGCATAATTAAAATAGGGACACTAGCCTTCGCCAGGTCACTGCGATGATCCGATAAAAATGTTACTTCAGCAAATTCTCTTGCAATCACGGGATTTGCTGATTTAAAAGTTTGTTCAAGCTCGTTTGTAAGTTGTGGCGATTCAGGAGCATTCATGGCAATAGGTGCTAAAAAACTAGCCCAGCCTGCAAAGTTCATTTCCATCATATCTAGTATTTCATTAATATCACTTAATTCAAATCCACCTACATAACCATCCCCATCATTTAAATAACGTGGTGAAGGGCCAATCATAATTAATTTTTCAAAATAATCCGGGCGTTCAATCGATGCTAGCATACCAATCATGGAACTAATGGAATGACCAATAAAAATAACTGATTGTAACTCTAGCGCTTCAATGATTTCTAGTACATCCTGCTTGTATCCATGCAGCGACTGATATTTTTGAGATTGGTAGGCGTCCAGTCTAGAATGACCTGCACCGACATAATCGAATAAAATAAGTTGATAGTGCTCTTCAAATGCGGGTGTTATATAACGCCACATATTTTGATCGCAACCGAATCCGTGCGCAAATAATATTGGTTGCTTACCTTTTCCTATTATTCTCACATTATTACGTATAGTAACATCCATCATCGCATTGACTCCTTTAGAAATATATGTAATATCTCCATTTTGACGGTGCATCCAATAATTATCAAGGGAATAATAATAGTAAACCAAATAAAAAAGTAGAATGCATCTTGCAAAAATGCATTCTACCAATCTCGTTGCGCAAGCCTATAACCACTTTCTATTCGTTGGAATACTTTGTGGGAAACGAAACACATTATACGGATCGTATTTTGTTTTCACTTCCCTTAACCTTGTGAAATTACGGCCATAGTAAGCAGTAGGCCAATTTTCAATCGATTGATCAGGAAAATTCACATAATCCCCCATTGTAAAAGGAGATAACATCCTTCTTAGCTCCTCCACCCACTGAACATTTTGCTTTTCATCTTCAACATGCTCCCATGACGTAATATATTCTTGGGCAATTAGTGCATTTCTATAATAAAAGGCTGTTCGATTTGATGGAATCTGTCCGACAGCACCTCTAAGCGATTGTTGCCAGATGCTCGCATTGCGATTAGGCGCGTTTTCTAAAAATTGTTTCATTCTCATAATGGCTACGTGCGGAAATGGTTTTTCAATAAAAGAACCCGATCTTTTACGAAGGGCTGGTTGATTGCCACTTGGTACATCAAAAAATCGCACTGCTTTCATGTACGGTACCTCTTTTAGCCATACTTCTGTTGGTGAGCCACTTTTCCTTAATGGCCGCAATAACTTTTTTAGTTCAGATGGCGGACCAACAAAAATACCTTGGACGACTACTTCACCCACTTCCTTCGATTTCAGCTCTATTTGTGAGGTGATGCGTTCATCCGTAAAAGGCGCCCATTTTTGCCAAGCATCGAAGGCAATCTCAAAATCATTCCACTCCCACACGATGGCGAAAAGCGTCACATCGGCTATTGCTTGAAGCTTGAACGTAAGTGCCGTGACAATGCCGAAGTTGCCACCCCCTCCACCACAGCTAGCCCAAAATAAATCGCTATTCGTCTCACGATTTGCTCTTATTAGCTCTGCTCCTTGCTGCCCACTCGCCGCCACCATTTCAATTTCAATCAAATGATCGCAAGTAAGCCCAAATGGACGACTAAGCATGCCTATGCCGCCACCTAATGCTAAACCAACAAGCCCAACACTGCTCTCCGTTCCACCCGGGATGGTCATGCCATGGTCCCATAATGCCCGGTATACTTTGCCGAGATTAGCACCCGCCTCTATTCGAGCTGTCCCCTCCTCGTTATGAAAAGTGATGTCATTCATTTCACTAACATCAATAATAACACCGTGATTAACGAGCGAATAATTTTCATAGCTATGTCGACCGCTCCGTAGTCGGAAATCTTCATTATTTTCCCTTACCCACTTTAAAGCATTGACTACATCTTTCGTCTTTTGACAAAAGACAATTTTACTCGGAAATTTCGGTAGACTTAAGTTATTATTCGTTCTCGCTTCGTCGTAATCTGGATCACCTGGGCTAACAATTCTTCCTGTTAGTTTTGCCTTCTTCAACGTACAGCCCCTTTCTCAATTGATACAATGCGCATGTACTATACTATGTATAACGAGCAAGAAAAAATATGAATTGGAAATGATTAAGATTTCATCATGAGAAAGATATTTTGTTACATATGATGCATTAATGAAACTTATTAGGGGGAGACCGAATGTTAATACATGTAGTAAGCGCTGGTGAAACACTTTGGCACATTGCGAACCGCTATGCTGTGCCTATGCAATCTATTATTCAATTAAATGCATTAGCTAATCCAAATCAATTAATTATTGGACAATCACTTGTTATTCCTTCTGCTTATACAATGCATATCGTCAAGAAAGGTGACACATTAGCGTCCATAGCCCGACAATATAAGGTGCCAATGCAAGCGATTATCCAAGTCAATCATCTAACAAATCCGGATGTTTTAACACCAGGAACACAACTCATTATTCCTCCAATAACGCACACTGTACAAGCTGGCGAAACGTTATCACAAATTGCTAGCTACTATCGTACAACCGTTCAAGCCATTATTGCAGAAAACAATATTACAAATCCAAATATGATTTATGTAGGAACACAATTAGTAATCCCTAGAGCAAAGCCTAGTATTGAAGTCAATGCGTATTCATACCAACCGTCTGAAGAAGCAATACAGTCAATCCATGCAATCGGTGACCTTCTTACTTACTTTAGCCCCTTTGCCTATATGATAAAAGAGGACGGTTCATTGCAATCGATTAATGACCAAGCGATGATCGATGCAGCACAGGCGCAAAACATCATACCTATGCTAACCATTACAAATTTTTCTTCTACAGAAACGGGCTCCAACTTAGCCCATGTTATTTTGTCCAATGCACAATTAACAGCAAAAGTGATTGATAATGTCTTTAAGGTTATGGAAGAGAAAGGCTATAAAGTACTAAACATCGACTTTGAAAATGTCCTACCAACAGATCGAGAACATTACAACCAATTCCTCCAATCAGCCGTTGATCGCCTTCACCCGAATGGCTATTTAGTATCGACGGCACTACCTCCGAAAACAAAAGCCGGTCCAGCATATGAAGCATTTGATTATGAGGCACATGGAAAAATCGCGGATTTTGTTGTGTTGATGACATATGAATGGGGCTATCGGCTTGGCCCTCCACAGGCAATCTCTCCAATTAATGAAATGGCAAAGGTTGTCGAATATGCGCTAACAGTCATGCCTGCTAATAAAATATTTTTAGGCTTTCAAATTTATGCACGCGATTGGCTACTTCCTCATGAAAAAGGGCAAGAAGCGGAAACATTTAGCCCGCAAGAAGCCATCGATAGAGCACAGCAATATGGGGCAACCATTCAATACGATCGAACAGCACAATCCCCTTATTTCCGCTATGTAGATAAACAAGCAAGAAATCATGAAGTATGGTTTGAAGATGCAAGAAGTGCACAAGCTAAATTCGACCTGATAAAGCAATATCAGCTCCGAGGTGTCAGCTACTGGGCTTTAGGTTTCCCATTCCCCCAAAACTGGGCACTGTTAGCAAATGATTTTTCAATAATAAAATAATACCTACTTTTATCATGTCCTTTCAGTGACGTTTTATAATTTACCCTTTTGCCTATAAATTTTTTCAACATGATATTCTTCCTTTTGCCATGATAAAAAAAGCAATTGCAAGCCATATTAAGAAATATCAAAGCGAAAGGAGAATGTACAAATGGGAAGAGATAATAAGCAAGGACAAAGCAATAACAAAGGTTCACTACCACAGACACCAAAAAATCAAAAAATTGCACCGGACAAAGTAAAAGAAGAGTTTTCCCAAGAGTTTACGGAGTTAATTAATGCCGTAGCGAAAAGCAAGAAGAAAAAATAAGGGGGGCCTTCGAATGGAGTATCTACGCGCACAAGAAATAGTTGCCTCTCCAAAGGAATATGAAGTGAGCTATAATGGCGTTTCGATATGGATCGATAAGCTGCACGATGATGGTCAAACAGCAACGGTTCATTTACGACGCTCACATGAGGAACGGTCTGAAGTCGCTATTTCTGAGCTGAAAGAAGAATACCTCGTGCATTAAATTGCTTCAGTAAAAAATCCGCATTGTACTTTTTTAGGTTGAGCAACGGTTGCTATCCCTATTGAAGTCCAAGCGGATTTTTTTCGTGCTTTAAATGCTAAATTCCTCTCCGTATTTAATCTGCTCTAATATTTGATCAGCATGCACATGTAAATCTTTAAATGTCGCCGTAAACTGCTCAGCTGAAATCGGTTTACTAAATAAATAACCTTGTATGTAATCGCAATCACCTGCAATGAGGAAAGCAAGTTGCGCCACTTCTTCGATTCCTTCAGCCACCACTTTTAGACGCAAGTGTTTAGCCATCGAAAGAATCATGGAAACGAGCGCTTCATCATTAGGGTCATGCTGAATATTGTGGACAAAAGCGCGGTCAATTTTCAAACAGTCAATTGGAAAGTCTTTTAAATAGGACAATGATGAGTAGCCTGTCCCAAAATCATCAACAGCTATTTGTATACCTAGCGCCTTTAATTCATGAAGCAACTGCGTCATTTGATCAATGTTCATTGTCATACTTTCCGTTATTTCCAATTGAAGATAACGAGGCTCGAGATTACTTTGTTGTAAAATCTCTTTCACCATTTGCACCAAATCTTGCTGGAATAACTGCCCGAGCGATAAATTAACCGCCACTTTCATTTTCGGTAGACCTTGCGCCTCCCATTCCTTCGCTTGCAAACAGGCCTTTTCTAAAATCCACTTACCGAGCGGAATAATGAGCCCAGACTCCTCTGCAATGTCAATAAATGTATCGGGTGGAACAAAGCCGCGAACTGGATGGTGCCAGCGCACAAGCGCCTCAACAGACTCTATTTTTCCTGTTCTTAAATTAATTTGTGGTTGGTAATCTAAATAAAATTGTTGTTGGTCAAGTGCTATATGTAATTCCTGCTCCAATAATATGCGCTCTGTTACGCCGGTTGACATATGCTGTTTATAAAAAAGAAACCGTTGCGGTATTTGACTTGCTTCACGCATCGCCAACTGTGCATGCATTAAAAATTGCTCGGCTGAACAGTTTTCTTCATTGTACGCAATGCCAATATTGACATTACCTTTAAGTGAAAAAAGATGTACCTGCAAAGGCCTATCCATCGTACTTTTTAAATTCATGCAAAACTGGATAAGTTCTTCTTCAGTCTGTACATGATTAATATAAATAACAAATTGGCTTTCTCGTAACTTAGTCACAAAATAATGCGGCGGCAGCATCGCTTGAATCCTATCCGCTATCAGTTTCATCATCTTATTGGAATTACTAATCCCTAAGGAATCACTGATAGTGGCAAGACGGTCAATTTCAATCGAGATAATTGCCTGACGCTTCCCATCCTTATGCAATCCTTCCTTTAATGTTTTTAACAAAAGACGCTCATTTGGCAGTTGTGTAATGTCATCATGATAAGCTTGAAAAGTTAGTTCTTGTTGCGATTGTTCTAAATCTTGTTTTATTTTTAGCAGCTGCTGATAAGGCTTCTCCACTGATGTATAGTAGATAGCCTTTAAGAATATATAATAGGCAACAAATTGGTGAAAAAGCGCAGTAAATACCCATATTGCACTAAGGTCTTTGCTTATAACAAATAATAGATCACTCAAAATCAAATAAACGGAGCCGCTTATTAGCCATATCACTTGTTTTGGCGCTTTCTTATAATGTTTGCTTAAAAAATAGATTGTAACTGCTTGTAAAGCCGCAGTTACTAATTGCACAAAACTTTGTATCGTTTGATGACTATCTACCATCAACGGCTGTGCTTTATTTAATAATAAGAGCATAAGCGCCACAAAACAAAGAGCAATACCATAAGCAAACCGACGATGCGCTAATGTTAGCGTTCTTTTTGGCTTGACGATAATTAATAATACTCCTATTACTAAAGCTACCCGCATAAGAATTTGGATCCAACTGCTCGTTAATGCTGTGTCTATGTTTTGAGGGACTGTCATCACTATGTTAGCGATTTCTAACAAAGCGATAAGAAAAAAAACACTGCCTATGTATAAGGTTTGATTTAATAATAACTGCGAAAATATTAACCAAGAATGAATTGCAATCGTCATCGTAAAAACGACAATTAAAATTTTCATTATTAAACTTAAATACACGAAACTTCCTTCTATATATAAAGTAATAAGCTGATTATTAAACACTAAAAGCGGAATAAATAGAATCAATGGTATCGTCATATACCATAGCTCCTTTTTATCTATTAAATTATTTCGCGCGTTTTCCAATACTAACCCTCCATACTAGTCTATACTCACTCAAAATAGATAGGTAATTATATCTAATTATTATTATTTACTGCTTTAAAATTGTATATTTCTTTGACTTCTTACAAATCATAGCACTTTTATTGGACTTTGTATGCAATAAGTAAAGTATGCTAATATTCAATTTATTTTGATATTAGCATACTCTTACTATCTTTTAGTAGTAATTTTGCTTAAGGGCCAAGCAGTCTTCGCACTTTACTTATAAGTCTTGTACGTCGTTTTTTTACTGCAGCTACAGATAGTTGAAGTTCTTTAGCTATTTCTTCATACCTATAGCCTTCAACGTAAAAAAGTTGCAGAAGCCTTCTTTCTTCCGCTTTTAATAACCCCATTATTTTTTCGTATAAAATACACGCTTCCCGTTGGCTCACCTGCTCCTCACAGCATCGAATACTGTTTAGCGCATCATCAGCCATCACCGTCACATTGTCCTGAAATTGTCTTTCCTTCGTCAGTTCTTTCAAAATTTCTCCCTTCACTGTTGTATAAATATAGGCACTAAATTGCCCTTTGGTTGGATCTGCTTTTTGGTATGCTTGCCATACAGCAATGGCTGCAATGTGGCGATAATAAGCGAAGTCTTTGTAAATATGGCATTTAGATAATATGGAAGTAATCATCGGCTGGACCATTTCTAATATTTCCTCAAATGGCTGTTCTGGCGAAAGAAATTCTTTATGTTTTTCTATTGTCACTGGTACTTTCCTAACGACTTGTGCACAGTCCATTATTCCTAGGTATACTTAGCTTAGCGTGCGCTAGCAAAGTTAGCGAATGACGCATTGCAACTAATTCCATCACAATATGGATGAATAGCTACCTAAAAAAAGAGTAAAATCGAGGATAATTTTCGATTTACTTCGTTTTTTATACATATTTCTACTAACACTGGACAAATTATCACTAAGGAGGCGAAATAGATGAATTTTCAAATAAGAGATGCCATTACGGCAAATGTTCACGGTCAATCAGCAGCAGAATTTAAGGATATCGTCCAAGACGCTATTTCACGTGGTGAAGAGCATTTACTACCTGGGCTCGGTGTATTTTTTGAAAAATGGTGGCAACAGTCGACGGCGGCGGAACAAGATGCATTTGTGCAAAAGCTAGAAAAAGTTTTCGCACACTGAGATTTTTAGGAACTGTACATTCCAATTCCTCGAATCGCATGATAAATTAGATTTATCAGAAAGTTTTGGAGGGATTGGAATGGCTGTTGCAGTAGAGCTAATAGTAAATCAACTTAGAGAAGTGTTATCGGATGAGCAAGTGTCGACAAACGACACCATACGAGAGCTACATGGCAAAGATGAATCTCATCATGCGATGACATTACCGGATATCGTCGTATTCCCACGTTCTACAGGAGACGTCAGTGCAATTATGAAAATTGCCCATGCAAATCTTATACCAGTCGTACCATTTGGTGTTGGCTCTAGTTTAGAAGGAAATGCTATTCCCATTGCAAAGGGCATTTCTATTGATTTTTGTGAGATGAATGCTATTTTAGAGATTCGACCAGAAGATCTATTAGTAAAAGTGCAACCAGGGGTAACACGGGCACAATTAAATAAAGAATTAAAAAAACATGGATTACAATTTACGGTAGATCCAGGAGCGGATGCAACACTTGGTGGCATGGCTGCAACGAATGCAAGTGGCACAACAGCTGTACGTTATGGTGTTATGCGTGATCAAGTACGAGATTTAGAGGTTGTTCTTGCGGACGGTACTGTTATTCATACTGGCAGTTTAGCAGCGAAATCTTCATCGGGTTATCATTTAAATGGCTTATTTGTCGGTTCTGAAGGTACATTAGGTTGTTTTACTGAGCTGACATTGCAAGTTTACGGCATTCCGGAATTTGTGACTGCGGGCCGCGCTGTATTTGACACTGTTGGTGATGCCGTTAGTGCAGTGGCCGCTTTATTGCAAGCTGGTATTATCATAGGTCGTGTCGAACTTGTCGATGAAGCATCTATTATCCAAGTGAATCGTTATAATGAAACGACTTATGCTGAAAAGCCGACATTGTTTTTAGAATTCCACGGTAATGACGCAGGTATGCATGCAGATATTGCATTTGCTACAGAAATATTTGAGGATTTCGGCTGTACGACGGTCGAATTTGAACAAGACAATGCAGCGCGCAATCAGCTATGGGAGGCACGACATTCTTTAGCCTACGCATATATTCATGCGTATCCTGGTAAAAAATTGATGTCGACAGACGTCTGTGTACCGATTTCTAAATTGGCAGAAACGATACTGTATGCACGTGAGCAGCTAAATAATGTCGGTCTAGTTGGTGGAATTGTTGGCCATGTCGGTGACGGCAATTTTCATACCCTGTTAATGTTAGACCCGACGGATGCACAAGAACAAGCACAAGCAGACCGTTTCAATGAGCAAATTGTGCAGTATGCGTTGCTGCGTGGCGGAACATGTACAGGTGAACATGGCGTAGGGATTGGTAAAATGAAATATCAATCACTTGAGCATGGCACCTCTTTAGTCGTTATGAAAAGTATTAAAGCTGCACTCGATCCACATAATATACTGAACCCAGGAAAAATTTTCAGCTTGTAAATTATATCAACACAGCCTTCTCCTTGATGGAAAAGGCCGTGTTTTTTTATATGCTGTGATTCAGCCAATAAAAAAAAGCAACCCAGCGTCTCCCAGGTTACTTTCACTATGTAGCGATGAAGTCATCCATCTTGACAACGTACATCGCGCGCGGTCTACATCCCTCTGTCTGTATGCCACTGTTAAGCTATCCATATTGCCACCCTCTGTTGTCAATATGAACTTTATATATAAGAATCTCCTGAAGAGCTTCATATATTACATCTTTAATTAAGCCATAATGGAAGCTAACACGGCTTTTTGTGCATGAAGTCGATTTTCTGCTTGCTCAAAAATAAAGGAGTTCGGGCCATCGATAACAGATGTTGCCACTTCCTCTTCACGATGTGCTGGTAAGCAATGTAAGAACATATAGTCAGGCTTAGCATGTGCAACCAATTCGTCATTAATTTGATAACCAGCAAAATCTTGTAGACGTTTCGCCGCTTCTTCTTCTTGCCCCATAGATGTCCAAACATCAGCATAGACGACATCAGCATCTTGCACTGCTGTGACAGGATCATTGGTAATGGTAATCGTACTGCCATTTGTTGCAGCAATTGCTTGTGCTTTAGCAATGACCTCTGCATCACATTCATAGCCAACTGGTGTTGCAACTGCTACGTTCATGCCCACATGTGCAGAAGCGACTACTAACGAATGCGCTACATTGTTGCCATCTCCAACGTAAGCGATTTTCAGACCTTGTAATTCACCTTTATGTTCAAAAATTGTTTCTAAATCAGCTAATGCTTGGCAAGGATGATAAATATCCGTTAAACCATTAATAACAGGAATCGTAGCGTGTTCCGCTAACTCTTTAACCATTGCATGGGAGTTTGCACGAATCATAATGCCATCTAGATAACCTGATAACACATGTGCTGTATCATAAATTGATTCACCACGTCCAATTTGTAAATCACGCGCATGCATAAACATACCTTTACCGCCCAATTGTTCCATGCCTACTTCAAATGAAATACGAGTACGCGTTGAATGTTTTTCAAAAATCATGCCGAGTGTTTTACCTTCAAGTAATTTCGGACATTTACCTTCTTTTGTAATTATTTTCAGTTGAGACGCTAGCGCAACTAACTGTTGAACTTCTTCACTTGTATAGTCTAACAGGGTTAATAAGTCTTTTCCTTTTAAGCTAGACACTAACTTCAACTGTACTTCTTCTAGTAATTTCATAGCCTTCGCTCCTTGCTTTCGTAACTGTTGAGTTTAGTATACACATGCATAAATATAAAATCAACTGAATTTTTATGTTATTTTTAAAAAGTTAGAATTCATACGTAGTTTGTGACAAAAATACGTACGTTTGAATATTTATGCATTTCGCTATCGTTGTAAGCATATTAGCTGAAACATGATGTTGCCCCCAAAAAAAGAGCCTACCCGAAGGTAAGCTCCTCACAACAGCATATTTAATCTTGCGCAGTTTCATCACGTCGGTATTCTATAATATCTCCCGGCTGACATTCTAATGCCTTACAAATCGCCTCTAAAGTCGATAATCGAATGGCTTTTGCTTTACCATTTTTTAAGATTGAAAGATTTGCCATTGTTATGCCGACCTTTTCTGAAAGTTCCGTTACGCTCATTTTTCGTTTTGCTAACATCACATCTATGTTTATAATAATTGCCATATCCTCATCCTCACACGACTAAGTCATTTTCTGATTTTATTTCGACCGCTTCTTGTAAAAGTCGTTGAAGCACCGCAGCAAAAACAGCGATTACCATAGATGCAAAAGGTACAAGCACTCCAACGAATATCACACCTGGTGCATCATCCATCTCTGCAAAAAGGTAGAAAAGAGGCAAAGCTAGCACATGTAAAATACTAATAATAATGGCACAGTATTTAATTTTCTTTAAAGATTTTACAGACAACTCCGAAAATGCTTTGTTTTGATCAATGTAACGTAACAGTTGAAAAGCCTGATACAAAGCAAAGTAAAATGGAATGGAAGATGCGTAAAAAATAATGGAAACGATATATTTTAAAGATGGAAACGATGGAACTAGTTCTACTGCAACCTTTCCTAATTCAGGTACAAGAAAAATACATAATGCTAAAACTGGGATGGCCATAAAAATGACCGCCATTTTTAAAAACAAAGTTGTTGCTATTTTCATCAAAACACCTCATTGGTTTATTTTCAATTTGATTGTAAACCAAAATTTATCGTTTTACAATAAATAAACATTGATTTTCACTAAAATATTATTGTTTCTAAATTCAGATTTCAACATTTTCTCACTTTCCTAGGTCAAAAACATAAAAAAGCCTTCTAACATTAAGTTAGAAGACTTTTTATCATAACGATCAATCAAATGTAATTTTATTTACTGCATCGCGGTCTAATTTTTTAATGACTTCAACCATTAGCTTCACAGCGTTATCGTAGTCATCACGGTGTAAAATACCTGCGTGTGAGTGGATATAGCGTGTTGCAATACCGATTGATAAAGCAGGTACACCATTTGCCGTTACGTGGATTGAGCCAGCATCTGTACCGCCACCAGCCATTGCTTCAAATTGATATGGGATATTGTTTTCATCCGCCACATCTAAAACAAATTCACGTAAACCACGGTGTGATACCATTGAAGCATCATAAACAACGATTTGTGGACCTGCACCCATTTTACTAGTTGACTCTTTCGGTGTTACGCCTGGTGTATCTCCTGCAACACCTACATCAACAGCAAAACCGATATCCGGTTGAATTTTATGTGTCGCTGTTTTCGCACCACGAAGACCTACTTCTTCTTGTACGTTCCCTACAGAATATAGGATGTTTGGATGTTTTTCATCTTTCAATGCTTTCATAACATCAATGGCAATCGCACAACCAATACGGTTATCCCATGCTTTTGCTAATAAATATTTGTCGTTTTTCATCACATTGAATTCGAAATAAGGTGTTACCATATCACCAGGACGTACTCCCCAATCAAGTACTTCTTCTTTGGAAGCTGCACCAACATCGATAAACATATCTTTAATGTCTACTACTTTGTTACGTACATCCGCTGGTAAAATGTGAGGTGGTTTTGAACCGATTACCCCAATGATTTCTTCACCTTTGCGTGTTGTGATTGTTACGCGCTGTGCAAGCATTACTTGGCTCCACCAGCCGCCAACTGTTTGGAATTTGATAAATCCTTTATCATCGATTTGCGTCACCATAAAGCCGACTTCATCTAAGTGACCTGCCACGACGATTTTAGGGCCATTTTCATCGCCCACTTTTTTAGCAATAACGCTACCTAAGTTGTCTGTTTCTACAGAATCTGCGTATGGTGCGATGTATTTTTTCATGACCTCACGTGGTGCACGTTCATTACCTGCAATACCATTCGCATCTGTTAAATCTTTAAACATTTGCAAAGTTGAATCTAGTTGTGTCATCCTTTTGCCTCCTACATCTTGTATCTTCTCTATTATACTTCGTTTACCGAAATATTCCTAGTGAATCGTCTGAAAATTGGTGTTTTTTTTACTCTTTCGTATAGTAAATTAATAGCCGCTACGTTGTCGATTATAATTTTCTTCATTCTTTTCAATATAAGCAGACACAACATCCTCAAATGTGAAACCAAGGTTATACGCAATTAATCCATAGCATTGCCATATTGCAGTATAACTATGCTCTGTTGGATTACTAATAAACGTTAATATATAGTTTTGCGTCATTAAAAATGTTTCTGTTAAATCACGTTTTTCTTCAATAATAGGCCATTTTTCAATCGATGTATAACCTTTTAATAGCCCAAGCGATAAAATAAAGTGAATGGAGTCTACATACTCTTCTAAAATCACTTCACGTGCTGATGGTCCTTTCGTACTCCAAAACTTAAAGCAACGCGTTTCATTGGCAAGCTCTGCTAGCTCCACCATTAATGCCAAGCCTTTCTCTTTAAAAACATCACGTTCGATTTTTTGTGTTTTTTCAATAAACTGATCTAGTTCTTTTTGCATTGTAAATAATTGTTGTAAGTTCATTTTTTTCTCCTACATTTTTAAAATTTTTTTTGTTTAAAGTGAAACTAAATGTCTCCCCCAATCGTATAGGAAGGAATAACCTTTCTTCAAGGGGGAATTTTATCATGTTACCGTTACTTATTCGACTTGCTGTGATTGCGCTTATTATCTATGTATTCTATAAAGCGATTCGATATATAACCGATCCTAAACGAAAACTCGATGAGGCATATGAAAAAGGCCACTATTACTTTTACGATGACGTAAAAAATGTTCGAAAGAATTTCTTTATTTCTTTTAAGGGTGCACTTTTTGAGGGCGAAAAATACTTAGGTACAACCGAAGATGCATTTGAGGTCGTTACAATTTTCGTTGGTGCTCGTGATGCTGCTACTTTACAAGGATTTACAAGAAGTGACTTCGAGTATCTACAGCAAGAAATTTTATTTAACTATCCTAACGCTAAAATTAATTGGAAGCAACCCATTGAGCAACTTATGCGTAACACATCCTCTACATGAGGATGTGTTTTTCTATTATTTAAGTGCCAGGCACTCACACAATTCTCACACAATTCATGCTTACTATAAAGGGCTACCCCATAATTGCACAAGTATAAAAATTTGAATAGCAGCAAGCAACGGGAAGCCAAATGCAAAACTATTATGCCGTGTTTTATGACGGAATAAATACATGCCTAATACGCCTCCAACAGCTCCACCTGCTATCGCTAAAGTAAATAACGTCCGCTCCGCAATGCGCCATTCATGCTTTTTTGCACGCGATTTATCCATGCCCATCATGACGAGCAGTACGACTGACACAATCGTCATATAGGCAAGTAATGCTTGGACCATTAACATAACCTCCTATGTAAAAAGACTGATGACAAAATTCCATCAGTCTTAACTATACACTATTTTATTAGCTCCTGTCGCTCATGCTTTCCGGGCAGAAATTCCTTTTTCCCCTGCCGCTTTTGCTTTCGGGACAGAAATAAAAAAGAGCGACTAAGTCGCTCTAACTTCTTTTGCCCCTGTCACTTCGTTTTCGGGGCAGAAATTCCTTTTGCCCCTGTCGCTTCGCTTTCGGGGCAGAAATAAAAAAGAGCGACTAAGTCGCTCTTTTTTATTTCGCTACTGCTTTTTTAGCAGCTTCTGCTAATTGAGTGAATGCTGCAGCATCAGTTACAGCTAAGTCAGCTAACATTTTACGGTTAACTTCGATACCAGCAACTTTTAAACCGTGCATTAAACGGCTGTATGAAAGACCGTTCATACGAGCAGCTGCGTTGATACGAGTGATCCATAATTTACGGAAATCACGTTTTTTCTGACGACGGTCACGGTATGCATATTGACCTGATTTCATTACTGCTTGGTTAGCAACTTTATATAATGTATGTTTTGAACCATAGTAACCTTTAGCTAATTTCAATACTTTTTTACGACGTTTGCGCGTCACTGTTCCGCCTTTTACGCGTGGCATATGAATTACCTCCTGCTTTTCATTAAAAAATGAATATTAGTTTATTTTGTGTAGTCAATCATTTCATGTAAACAAGTAATGATTTGATGCGTTTGAAGTCACCAGATGATACAACTTTACCTTTACGTAGGTGACGTTTTTGTTTCGTAGATTTGTTTGCGAATAAGTGGCTTCCGTAAGCACGGTCATATTTTAATTTACCTGAACCCGTTTTTTTGAAACGTTTCGCAGCTCCACGGTGAGTTTTCATTTTTGGCATGTCGAATTCCTCCTAAACTGTTTCGTCTAATACTATTTCTCGTTCTTTGGTTGAAGAACTAAGAACATGCTTCGGCCTTCCATCTTCGGTTTTTGTTCAACCGTAGATACTTCAGCACAAGCTTCAGCAAAACGATCTAACACACGTTGACCAATATCTTTGTGTGTAATCGCACGACCTTTGAAACGTAGGCTACATTTAACTTTATCGCCTTTTTCAAGGAATTTAATCGCATTACGTAGCTTCGTTTGGAAATCATGTTCATCGATTGTTGGGCTCAAGCGAACCTCTTTCATTACGATGACTTTTTGATTTTTACGAATTTCGCGGTCTTTCTTTTGCTGTTCAAACTTAAATTTACCATAGTCCATGATACGAGCGACTGGCGGCTTGGCTTGAGGGGCCACAAGGACAAGATCCAAGT